>TARA_R110001632_G_scaffold82802_3_pt1 | contig 20860 bp, 19 predicted proteins | sample TARA_R110001632 | Tara Oceans TARA_R110001632 (sample SAMEA4398266) | marine metagenome | biome: Polar Biome; feature: [SRF] surface water layer (ENVO:00010504); material: water (ENVO:00002006), including particulate matter (ENVO:01000060) such as... | depth 5 m
CGCTCTTCGCCATGTATAAAAGGTTTCTCTGCAGATGCCAAAATGACGACAGGTCTTCGATATATTGCCAGTTTCTTCTGCGTAATTTAGAACTTTTAACTTCCGTGAAATATCTTGTTGAGCTTTACGATTCATAAGAATGCACCTCGATCATTATTTAAACAGTATAGACTGTCTACCTAAGTCGAGGTTTTCATAAATAAGGCTAATTCGGCTTATTTAGTAGCGAAAAATACTTAAATGATTGGCATCCTGTATGGTTTTGCTCGAATGAAAGAAGCTTAGTGTATTGTGACTTCTTAATCGCAGCTTCTTAATCGCAGCTTCCTAAACAGTATTATCTATTTTTATTTGATAATGTTTCTCTCATTAGGCTGTTTATAGCGTTTTAAAATGCGTTTATTATCTCATTACCAAGTCAAAACTAACTAAGACTCAATGAGGAAATAAAAATGGCTAAACTTACTATTGTTGCTAATATCGTTGCTAATGAAGATAAAATTGAATTAGTGAAGGCAGAACTTATTAAACTAATCGATATTACTCGTGCAGAAGACGGTTGCATTAACTACGATCTTCATCAAGATAATACAAATCCTGCGCACTTTATGTTTTATGAAAACTGGGAAACGCGTGATCTTTGGCAGACTCATATGGGTAACACACATCTTGCTGAATACATGGCGGCGACTGATGGTGCTGTGACTTCATTTACATTAAATGAAATGACAAAAATAGCATAAACGAAACACATAACTTTGTTCGTTATTGCTCAATAATAGGCTAATCATATCAATGGTTAGCCCATTATTTTTTCGCCATTGCATTATTTACTGCCTTTGTATGAGATAAAAATGAATATCAAATTCGATCATCTTTCTTTAAATGCTGAAAATCCAGAACAAATGAGGGACTTTCTTATTGAACTTTTAGGTCTTAAAGTAGGTACTCGTCCTAACTTAAATTTTGATGGATACTTTCTGTTTGCCGAAGAGAAAGATGTCATTCATATATTTGGCAAATCTCCGCGGAATGACGTGAATCATTTTGGACATGATGAACAAAATATCGTTCATCATGTGAGTTTTTATAGCGACGATTACGACGATGTGATGCGAAGGATTAAAATGCTAGATGTAAAATATGGTATGAGCCAAGTACCGAACACATCTGTAGTACAAATTTTTGTACGTGCGCCTGAAAACCTTATTATTGAAATACAAGCGGTGCCTAATCAATGACAACAACTCAAACATTTCCCTATTATGTGGCGGCTTATGAATCGGGTAGCACATCGTATGAATTGCCTTTATGGGGAAGCCATGAGGATAATCCATTAGCACTCGATATCAATCCTTTAACACCAAATAATTATTCAGTCGTTGAAGGCGTTCCGGGTGCATTTCAATTGTTTAATGTGTTTAGTGAACACGAATGTCGATCGTTTATTGATGCTGCTGAAACGATGGGCTATACCGAAGATGCCGCCGTGTCACTTGGTAGACATATCCGCCACAATATGAATCTTAATTGGATCATCGATGACGCGACTGAAAGGCAAATTTGGTCAAGGATTTCATCTCATTTTGACGGAGCTAATCCGCATTTTTTAAATAAGAGCCCATTAGGATTGAATCAACGTTTTCGTTTCTATCGATATGAAAAAGGCGATTTTTTCAGTTTTCATACTGACGGCGCTTGGCCGGGAAGCCGTATTCTTGATGGTAAGCCTGTTGTAGATTCTTTTGGTGATCGCTACAGTTTATACACCTGCTTGATCTTTTTGAGTGACAATTTTCTTGATGGTGCAACGCAGTTTTTAGTAGACCCGTTGGATGCAACACGTCCCGCTCGTACACCGAATACCGCAACATTAAAAAACGTTCGCACCCCTACTGGTGGAATATTGTATTTTCCTCATGGCTCTCATCCATTGCATTGCCTGCATGGCTCTCAGAAAATAGCCGAAGGGGTTAAATATATAATACGGACTGACGTACTATTCAGTGTTTAATCTGAGTTTTTTACACTCGATTCGTTATTAGACCCTATTTAATATAGGGACTAATAACGAAAAAGGACGAATAATTAAAAGGGCTAAGCTCTTGTCTATTTTAACAAAGGGCTATTTCAACAAAGGAACATTCAACGCTTGGCTTTGATCTATCAGCCAAGTATGTAACTCAGTAGGCCAATAGATGCTTGGTTCGGAATACAACCCTCTCAAAATTGAAAAATAGATGGCTTGATCTATGATTGGTAACTGAGATGCTCCACTTTGAAGATCAAGTAAGCTTGTTGCTTCTTTTACTATTATATCAACCTGCTTAACAATGGATTCTGTTTGTTCAAGTAAGTTAGAAAAGTTCAGTGTGGCTGTTTGCTTTTTCTCTTTCAATAACTGGCGACTCTCTTCTATTAAAAACTCACCCAGTTTAAGCTGGCTTCAGCGAGGGTAACCAATATATTGCAATAGCGGGAAGGCCCTAGTTTGCCATTCAAGAGTATTGTTTTGAGGTGTTTTGCTTTTTTTCAATTCAATAAAGTAGTGAATAATATCGCCACTTTCTGTCATCGGTGTGCCGTCTTCTTTAATTAAAGTAGGAACTACCTTTTTACCAATTAAACGATAAATGGTTGTGTTGTCACTGTAATTGACAATGATCTCTTCTAACTGTATGTCCAACATACGTGCAACATAACGTACTCTGGCGCAAAAAGGGCAGTGCTCATAAATGTACATTTTCATAGTATTTACTCACTAGGTAATGAATGAATAGGGGCGTTTTTGATTGATATCTATGTTTAATTATCAAGATTAACGGACAGACAGACGTTGAAATAGCTCGGTTTGAAGGAATCATTTTCCATTTATTTTTGATAATGATTACTTGAATGTAAGGTGAAAATGAAAAGAGCTACCCAGTTTAATGGATAGCCCTTTCGTTACAGTTACCGTTATATCAATGTATGAACCGTTTATTCAGCAAGCTTCATTCGAACAATTCGATATGGTAGGACGGTCTCCGAAACCTAGATTGCAGCAATAAGTGACACACGCTTATTTAATAATATTTCAATTGGAGTGAGATAGTTTAGCGATTTTCTAGGCCTAAAATTGATTAACATTTGCGTGTCCGCAATGCCCTGTTCGGTGAGCTAACCTATGGCGAACCCTTTAGGATAAAAACGTCTCAATAGTCCATTGGTATTTTCATTGAGATCACGTTGCCATGAGTGATAGGGCTTAGCAAAATAGGTTTTACATTTCAGCGCTTTAGTAATGCTTTGATGGCCTGCAAACTCGCCTCCATTGTCAAACGTAATGCTATGGCAAACATGTTTAAAAGGCTTTAACAATTTCTTAATGGCTTTAGAGACCAATTTTTCCGTCTTGTTCTTAGCGCGACAGGTCAATAAAAGCTTGGTGACTCGCTCCGTCAACGTGGCGAGATAGCCATCTTGACCATAAACCGTATCTCCTTCCCAATGGCCTATTTCTTGTTTGTCATCAACCTCTTTAGGGCGCTGGTCGATATCGACTCGGTTTGGAATCAAGTGAGTGCCTGCCATCTTGTCTTTACGTGGTTTATAGCGCTTTCCTTGTCTTGCCAATTGATGCCTCCACCCTTGCGCAAACACAATGCTGTAGACGGTATTACAACAGACTTTTAGTGTTGGTATCTCTCTGGCTAACCGTCCTGCTATTTGCTCTGGGGTGAAGCTCAATTTGAGTGAGCCTTTCACTTTATCGATCAGTTCCTGACTTCGTTTTGTAAACTTTCGAGCCTGCATTCTGATCGTGGAAGCATGAGCGTGAGCCGCTTTAGCACAATATTTACTAGTGAGGCATCGTCTCAGTTCACGAGCAATCGTTTTATTGCTTCGTTCCATCTTTGTTGCGATGTTTCTTGCCGAAAACCCTAGTTCATTTAGACCTTCAATCTGATATCGTTCTTTTAGCGTCAGTTGCTTATATTGGTTGTTCATTTTTGGACGACCTTGGTGGATTGTGTGAGAACTCGAAGCCTATAGGCAACTGACTCTCTTATCTATACCAAGTGTGTCGGTTATTGTTGAGATCTAAGGTTCACATAAACAATAAAAAGGCTTTGTTGTGTTAAACCAACAAAGCCTTTCTTAGTTCTAAAATGAACGTTTACTTCGTTTTAAATACGTTTGCTTTGGTTTCATAGGTGTTTGTAACCAAGGTGATGTCTTTGCTACTTTGCTGAAGACTGATCATCAAATCGGATAAAGATTTAATAGATTTGGCATTCTCTCCAATCTGGTCATTGATTAAGGAAATTACTTTTTCTTGTTCAACGGATTCTTGGGCAATTTTTTTACTAGACAGCGCTACATTACTTACAGAGTGTGCCCTTTCTAATAATGCTTTTGAAATTTTCTCTGCGTGGTCAACACTGATTGATGTTCTTTCCTTGCCTGATTCCATTGAACGAACAGTATTGTTAACGCTTGTATTCAAGTTCGCGAGGACTTTTTCTATATCGTCTGTGGATTCACTGGATCTTTTTGCAAGTGTTCTTACTTCATCCGCAACAACAGCAAAGCCTCGGCCAGTTTCACCCGCTCTTGCCGCTTCGATGGCGGCGTTTAGAGCGAGTAGGTTGGTTTGCTCTGAAATGCTTCTGATAGCGTTAAGAAGCTTTGTAATGGATTCTACATCTGATGTTAACGAATTGAGTGAGTCTGAAACAGAGGATGTATTTTTTGATAACAGCTGCATATCTTCCATGATTTCTAGGGTTTTATTACTGTCACCTAAAATGCCTTGTTCTAACTCTCTAATAAGGTCGGCTGATTGAGAGCTGCTCACAGTAATGGATCGCATTGTGTGAGAAACATCTTCCGTTGATGTCGCAACCAGCTGAGCGCGTTGGTTACTTGCAACAACATGATCTGTTACTTCTTCACTGATTTTCTTAATTTGACCACTACTAGCCACTAACTCATCCGCGATGTCTTTATAATCCGTAAACAGATTTCCCAGTTTATCAAGTAGTGAGTTAAAGGCAATTTCGGCCTTTGAGGCAGGATTGGTCAATCGGATTGATAAATCATTATTATTTGAGATGGTTTCTATTGCATGGGCAATTTTCATATTTGAGGTGGATTCTTTTTTCATTAGTAATGCCATATAAATCAATATAATTGCTTCACTAATGGCAAAAACACAATGTACTACCATCACCGATATAGTATGAGGCCCAGCAAAAATCATAATAGGCATGTCACCTATGTGAGTCCCCGCCATTTGAATAAACATAAAACTAATATGATAGATGGCAGTGGTTAACAATGCCGCGATGATTGGCTTCCAACTTTGGTAGATTAAAAATACGACCATAGTGGCGAAGATATGGAAGTGCATCTCGATCATGCCAAGCTGACTCTGAATCAAAGCAGATGACGTCAACATCATTAAGATAGCAGCGCATATAGAAAATACTGTACTGCCTTTAAAAAAAGTATAGGCAAATTGAGTAAGCATAAAGAGGATAATTGAGCTTATCAAAGTTAATGAAAACAACCCCGCTCCAATCAGCCCACTGATCAACAAAACAGGGATCTGTAAAAGTAAAAAACGATAAATAAATAAATCATTTTTTAGAGTGGTTTCTATTGGTGTCTTCATTATTGGTTTCCATTTGATTTTAGTGATTCTATGTTACGTCCATAGAAAAATAAGGTTAATTTCTGAGCCAGTTTAGGACTTAATGCTAAGTACGTCATAGGTATTGATTTGGATCTAAAATAGAGCATAAATCAAATATTAAGTTGTTTTGTATGGTGTGCTTTTGTGTATTTGTGTATTTGTGTATTTGTGTAGGTATTTTAGTTTCAATCCTGATCTGGCTCTGTAAACTTCCTATTTTCTTGTTATATATAGTTAGTTTATGGTGAGGCGTTGGGTCGTAAAGGCTTCAAGTTACTTAAGTCCAGTCAAATGCGCGCAGACTACTCTGTTAAGTAGAGTATTGCTCAGCGTGATGAACGGTTATAAATCTACTTGTAAGCGCTGTTCTATCGGTGGTGGGCAGGAGCTTTCTCGCACAATTAATTGGGTAGGGAGGGTCATTTCAGGATTAGGTTTTTTGCCCGATAAAATGTCGAGCAACAGTTTCATTGAGGTTTCTCCAATGAGCTGCCGTGGTTGGTGAATCGTGGTTAATTCAGGCACGCAATATTCACTGAGCGCAAGATTATCAAAACCAATAACCGACAACTCACTGGGGACTGGAATACCCATTTCTCGCGCTATTTTTAGTACGCCAATCGCAGCCTCGTCACTGTGGCAAACAATGGCGGACGGTTTATTGTCTAAGGACAATAGTTGCTTGCCAAGGTTGTAGCCTGCGATGTAAGACAGATCGCATTCCAAAATATAACCTTCGGTAGAGGGGAGCTTCCACTTTGTCATGGTTTCGGTGTGACCATTTACGCGGGCATTATATACAGGATTACTTCTTTTTCCTGTGATGCAGGCTATTTTGTAATGCCCCATCATAATCAAATACTCAACGCCTTTTTTTGCGCTGTAGTGATTGTCTATATGCACGGTGGGTACCGGTATGTCGGAAAAATATTCACCAGCAATCACAATAGGTAATTTTACTTCACCGGCACTATTCACAATCATGGATTCAGGCACATCAGAAGAAAGCGATAAAACACCATCTACTTGTTTACTGTCGAATAGATCAAAGTAACTGCGTAGCCGAGAGGACTCGTTACCCGCATCACCAATGAGCAGTTTGTAGCCGTTTTTATGTGCGAGCGCTTCGATGCCGTGTACGACATCAGAAAAAAATGTGCTGTCTATATTGGGAAGCACAACGACAATGGTTTTAGACTCACTTTTACGTAAGCTTCGGGCAAGACCGTTGGGTGAATAACCGACGTCAGAAGCGGCTTTTTCTACTTTAAGACGAGTGATTGGTGACACCATCTCTGGGTTAGTTAATGCTCTAGAAACGGTTGCGGTCGATACGCCAGCGAGCTTCGCTACATCTTTAACGGTGGCCATAAAAGTCCAATACCAAGCAGAAAGAAAAAAGAATGGCGCCCAAATGCATAGCCTTTTAATGATGAGTCGATAAAAACCGCCATATTACCAAAATCCTTCACTAAACGCAGTGGCTATTGCATAGGAAAATAGTATTGAGACGGTAGAGTCATTAAGGCTTGAACCCTAATGACTCTGTAGTAAAGACCGTATTAGTAAGCCGCGTCTTTAAAGTAATACTCTGCGGCGTTTTCTTTAGTCACCAAGTCAGCACCTAAAATAACGCGAGATGGCTCGTGGTATAAGTAGCCGAGCTTTTCGTTTTTCACACCATGAACGGCCAATGCGATGCCAGAAGCAATCATAGATGGGCTATAAGTCACGGTCGCACGTACCATTTTGTTGTTATGCTGAATCATTTCGATAATGTCTTTAGAACCTGCACCACCCAATACGGTTTTGATGTCTGTACGGCCAGACTCTTCAATTGCTTTTAAAACACCTTTTAGCATGTCGTCATCTTGGCACCATACAGCGTCAATTTTAGGGTGTTTTTGTAGAAAATTTTCCATCACGGCTAGGGCTTTTTGAGTTGACCAATCGCCAGGTTGCGAATCAAGAATTTTGATGTTCGGATAGCCCGCTATAACATCATTAAAAGCGTCAACACGCTGTTTGTTGATCGGGATCTGCATGCCTTCAATGACTACAATGTTTCCTTTCCCAGACATTTCTTTGGCGAGCCATTGAGCACCCACACGGCCTAAACCTTCATTGTCCCCTGCGATAAAGACATTTTGAGCTGGATGAGCAAGTTCTCTATCCACGACCACTGTATAAATTCCCTCGTCGTAGGCTTCTTCAATCACCTTTTGCAATGTCGCTGGGTTATGAGGAAGAATGACCAAGGCATCTATGCCTTTGATCATTAGATCTTCTACATCGCCCACTTGTTTAGAGCCTGAGCTAGAAGCAACAACGTAAAATTCAATGTCTTTTTCTTTGGCTTTTAAATCTGCAGCGGCTTTATTAGCCCACCAAAGTAGACCCGCAGTCCAGCCATGGTCGGCAGATGGAACACTAACACCGACTTTGTATTTGGCCGCATAGCTTGAGCCAACAAAGGCAAAAAGCATCGTAAATACTGCGATTACTCTCATGATGTTATTTTTATATTTCATGGAAACTCTCCGTTTTACATTGTTTTAATAGTGAGCAAAACAGTGGTTTTACTCGTTTTTTAGCCTTTCTTCTTATGCATTACATATTAAGAAAGACGAAGTCGTTAGCGGTCGCCTTTGAATTGAACAAGCACCGCAGTCAAAATCACGAGACCTTTCACCATGCCTTGTAGGTAAGGTGAAATTCCCATTAAATTCAGCATGTTATTAATAATGCCTAGGATGATGGCACCAATAACGGTGCCCCAAATAGTACCTTTACCACCGGATAACGCGGTACCACCGATGACAACGGCGGCAATGGCGTCTAGTTCATAAAATAAACCGGCATCGCCAGGGCTAACGGAGTTTAAGCGCGATGCTAATAACACCGCGGATATGCCAACCGACACGCCAGCGATGACGAAGGTAAGGAAATATACCCAGCGGACTTTAATTGCGGAATATGACGCGACTTTTGAGTTTGAACCTACCGCACAAACATGGCGGCCAAAAGCGCTGTGTTTTAGCAAGATATGGTAGGCAATGGCTAATAATAAAAAGATCCAAACCGGGTAGGGGATCGCCCATAAATAGCCACCGCCAATGTCTGCGAAATGGTTGTTTTCAGACACCATCTCCCCAGCATCACTGATGTACAGTGTCATAGAACGGAAGATGGACATGGTCGCTAATGTAGCAATGAAAGAAGCGACTTTCCCTCGTGTGATGACGAGACCATTAATGGCACCAAATACGCCACCTAATGCAATGGCAGAGGATACCGCCATGGCAACAGCCCACCAGCCATCGCCAGCACCATTGATGATCATAATAGACAGCACGCCAACCAACGCCACCATCGAACCAACAGACAAATCAATGCCGCCCGCGATGATGACAAAAGTCATGCCGAGGGCAATGATGCCAGTATAGGAAACCTGCCTTAATACATTGGTGATGTTACGTGGTATTAAGAAGTGTTCACTGGCAATGGACGAAAATATAACCAGTAGAACTAACGCGATAAAAGGAGCATAAGTCGCTATATCAAGCCGCTTTAAGCGTGTAATCATGGGCGACAACGGAAGCATGGCCATAGTAAATCCTCAAGTATTCTTATTGTTATTTGCACGCGTGAGTTCGATAAAAATCACAGGTGTTATTTAGTTGTGTTTTGGTTATAGATGACGAACCGCTCGTCGCTCTAAGCCTGAGCCATGGTTTTTAAGCCAGCAGCGTAATACATGATTTCTTTTTCATTAATGGCATCACCAGTTAATTCCCCCATGATTTGTCCAGACCTCATCACCATGACGCGATTCGATAACCCCATTACCTCTTCAAGTTCAGATGAAATTACAATGATGGAAACGCCTTGCTCGGTTAGTGAGTGGATAAAATGGTAGATTTCCTTTTTTGTGTTCACGTCGATACCGCGAGTGGGCTCATCAAGAATAAGAATGCTCGGTTGAGTGTCCATCCACTTTGATAAGTACACTTTTTGCTGATTGCCTCCGCTTAAATTTGCCAAATTGGAATGCAAAGAGGCGGCTTTGATGTCAAAACGTTTGACATAATCTCGTGCGACACTGTTTTCCTTTTTATGCTGAATAAGCCAGCCTTTGACATAAGACGCTAATGAAATCAGAGTGATGTTTTTTGGAATATCAAAATTCATGATCAACCCCTTTCCTTGTCGATCTTCTGATAAATAGGCTAAATTGTAAGCCACGGCATCGGCTATAGAATGGATCGCGACTTTCTCGCCATTTATTTCGATCTCACCGCTGTCTTTTTTACGTAACCCCATCACCGCTTCTGCCGTCTCGGTACGTCCTGCACCGATTAAACCAGCAAAACCAAGTACTTCGCCTTTTTTGAGGTCGAAATTAATGTCCTTAAGCACATCTTTAATGGATAAATTACTCACTCTGAGGACAACATCATCACTTGGTATTGTGCGTTGTGGATAAATTTGATTTAACTCACGACCAACCATTTTACGAGCCATGTCTTCTTCATTGATCTCTGACACATCATCGACACTCACCAAATGGCCGTCTCTTAGAATGGCCAAACGATCGCAGAGTAACTTCACTTCTTTGAGTTTGTGCGAAATGAAGATAATGGTGACACCACGCTGTTTGAGTTTGTCGACCAAGGAGAAAAATATATCGACTTCATGGTCTGTCAGAACCGTAGTGGGCTCATCCATAATGAGAATACGCGAGTCATTGACCAGTGCTTTCGCAATTTCCACCATTTGCTTCTCAGCAACACTGAGGTTTTCAATCAGCGAATCAGGGCTCAAACTGGTTTCTAATTCTTTTAATAATACGTTCGCTCTGTCACGCATCACCGATTTATTGAGTAAAAACCCTTTTTTAATTTCGTTGCCAAGAAATATATTTTCAAACACATTTAGGCTGCTGATTAAGTTGAACTCTTGCGGAATCATCGCAATACCTAAGCGCTTTGCATCAGACGCAGACTGAATAGACACTTCAACGCCATCAATCTTAATACTGCCCGTCGTTTTGGTATAAATGCCGCTGATGATCTTGAGCAGGGTGGATTTGCCTGCCCCATTTTCACCTAACACGCCGAGTACCTCGCCAGCAAAAATATCCAAAGTAATTTTGTGCAACACGCGTACACCAGAAAACTCTTTGACGATGCCGCGTATTTGCATAATGGGTTCATTCATTTACTTTGCCTCTTGGTGACTGTGCATTTGGCTGGTGGGCGTTAAGCGAATGCCACGCACTATCGTTAGCCGATGAGGCTAGCACGGCAGTAATGAATTTCATGCCTTCAACACCATCATCAATACTGGGGATTAACCCCTGAACAGAGCGGACATCAGCACCGTCTTCAATAGCATGAATCGCGACGGCAATGTCCACATACAAATTAGCAAACCCTTCCAAATACCCTTCTGGGTGCCCGGCAGGTACGCGAGAAAGGCGATTGGCTTCTTCACCTGCGCCGTGGCCAGCGCGAGTGATTTTTTGTTTTGGTTCGCCGAATAGAGAAAGCCATAATTCATTTGGGGATTCTTGGGCCCATTCAATGCCTGCTTTTTCGCCATAAAGACGAATTTTTAGCCCGTTTTCATTACCAGGCGCCACTTGGCTGGACCACAGCATGCCTTTCGCACCACCGTCAAAACGCAGCATGGTATGGACGTTGTCATCCAAGCGACGGCCGCTCACAAACGCGGTTAAATCCGCAGAGACTTGTTGCACTTTTTGACCAGAAATAAAGCAGGCCAAATTAAAGGCGTGTGTTCCTATGTCTCCCAAACAGCCCGCCATGCCAGATTTTTCTGGATCTGTGCGCCACTGCGCTTGCTTATTCTCCGTACTTTCGGCTTGTTCCGTTAGCCAATCTTGGGCGTATTCTACTTGGATCACGCGCAGCTTCCCCAGCACGTCGCTATCAACCAGATGCTTGGCGTGTCTAACGAGCGGGTAGCCGGTGTAGTTGTGAGTAAGAGCAAAAAAGGCACCGGATTTGGTTACTAGCTTTTTAAGTTCCAAGGCTTCGCTTAAATCCTTTGTCACGGGTTTATCACAAATCACGTGAATGCCTTGTTCTAAAAATGCTTTGGCAACGGGGTAGTGCATGTGGTTGGGTGTGACAATAATCACCGCTTGAATGCCGTCTCTACGTTTTTTTTCTTGTTTGGCCATTGCCGAGAAGGAGGAATAAGAGCGCTCGTCAGCAATTCCAAGACGGCGAGCAGAGCTGAGCGCTCGGTCAGGGTCAGAGGACAATGCGCCAGCAACCAGTTCATACCCATCATCTATACGAGTCGCAATGCGATGCACCGCACCAATAAAAGCGCCATCACCGCCACCCACCATGCCGATACGAATACGTTTGTGTGTCATGATCTTCTCCTGTTAACTCAAGCCAAGAAGTCGGCGGTTCATTTCGTTATCAACGCCGCTGCTGGCAAAGTCATCAAATGCGCGCTCAGTTACTCGAATTAAATGATCGTTGACAAACTTAACGCCTTCTTCTGCACCGGCTTCTGGGTGCTTCATGCAGCATTCCCATTCAATAACCGCCCATCCGCCAAAATCATATTGGGTGAGCTTAGAAAAAATGCCTTTAAAGTCCACTTGGCCATCGCCTAAAGAACGAAAACGCCCAGCGCGATCGATCCAGTTTTGATAACCGCCATAAACACCTTGTCTGCCGGTTGAGTTAAATTCGGCGTCTTTTACATGGAACATCTTGATGCGTTCATGATAGATGTCGATGAACTGCAAATAATCGAGCTGCTGCAACACAAAGTGAGAAGGGTCAAAAAGGATGTTGGCTCGAGGATGATGGTTGGTTGCTTCTAAAAAAAGATCGAAGGTGACACCATCGTGCAAATCTTCTCCAGGGTGGATTTCATAGCAGACATTAACGCCGCAACGATCAAATTCATTCAGAATCGGAATCCAACGATTGGCCAATTCTTTAAAACCGGCTTCAACCAATCCCGCTGGCCTTTGTGGCCAAGGGTAAAGATAAGGCCAGAGTAGAGCGCCGGAAAAGGTCGCGTGATTGGTGAGTCCTAAATTTTTGGAGGCTTGTGCGGATTTGAATAATTGGTCGACGGCCCATTTTTGGCGAGCGTCTGGATTGCCTTTGACATGATCTGGTGCAAAGCCATCAAACATATCGTCGTAAGCGGAATGAACGGCGACCAGTTGTCCTTGCAAATGCGTAGATAGCTCAGTCACTACCATGTTGTGCTTCGCGAGAGTGTCTTGAATGTATTTGCAGTATTCGAGGTCGCTTGCAGCTCGGTCTAAGTCAAACAGTCTTTGATCCCATGTTGGAATTTGAACGCCTTTAAAACCAATGCTCGCCGCCCATTCAATGATGTTTTCAAACGTATTGAACGGTGCATCATCGCTGGCGAATTGAGCAAGAAACAGCGCGGGACCTTGTAAAGCCTTCATAATATTACCCCCATATTTATTTTTATTTGAGTGGTTTTTATTTATTGTAATCGATTACATTTTTTAGCATAAAAAAAGACTTTTCCAATATTTTTTGTAAAGTCTTTCTAATGATTTTGCTTGAGTATAGTTATTTTATGCACCAAGTAAATGGATTTACGCGATAAAATGAGAAAAATTTATCATTCAAAGCAATGTAACAAGATGAAAAATTATTACAGTAGAAGTAATTACAATGCTTATTATATGAGTATTTTTTTGAAAAAAATATTAACGTCGTCAGGGCTTTAGTCTCAATAGAACGATCCATATCTATAAGAAAAATCCGTTTACCAATGAGCAGAGTAGCCACATAAAAATAGCATAATAAACGCTGTTGGTAACAATGATCTTAGTGGGGATTTGGTAGCGGCTGGTCATTAATAATCCCAGCCCAGTTAAGCCACTGCTGCCCGCTGAAATGGCCCATGCACTTAAAAACAAAAAGCCGAGCTGTGTGGGATCGGGATGTAAAGGTAATAACATGGGGCTGGCGATCGCAATGCTCACAACGGGATGCACGCCGATGATGCCAACAACAATCATGCTGGCCAGCGTGAGTGAAAATAACAGCGGACTAAAGGTAAAACTGTCTAAATTAAAAAGCTGAGGATAGCTGAGAATAATCGCACTAATCCCATTGGAGAAAACGCCAGCGCCTAAAAATAGGGCAAATTGACTGCCGATTTGTGGCAGCTTGTGGTTTACAAAATGCGATAAGCTTTTCCATCTAGAGGCGGTACGCATTAACAACATGGTCGCACTAGGCGCCAGAAGGCAAATCAATACCAGAATACTGATGTCCGGCCAAATAAAATGAAAAAATATGACGCACACAGCCAGAAATAACGGAATAAAAAGACTTTCTCGGCGAATAGGGTAGCCATTAAAATCCCCTTTAGTACGTCGATAGGCTTCGATGCTTGAGAAAATAATGGCGGTGAACCCCATAACAAGTCCAGGAATAAGCGTCTTTTGCCATTGCATCCCAGGGGCGTATATAAGTGCAACCCCCGTCGCTACAAAGAAAGGCGACCACCAAGCGGCGGCTGAAAAGTTACGCGTTAAAATAAACTGTTGTATGGGGGTCAGCATAATGGCGCCTTTCATGCGATCTGCAAACACCATAATCACCGATAGATTGATCACCGCGCCTAAGACTTGTACGCCTATGGCTGTATTGAATATGGCGCTGAGCCCCGTCGGTAATGCTCTACTTTTATCCGTTGTACTGGTGAGATCTAAAAAAGACACTGCCACAAACATAGCGAGCATGGGTAAATTTACCGCAAACACTTGCTGCCAAGACATCCATATCCCTTTTGCCCCCGCAAACAGTAACGCCGCGATACCAACACCCATAAGCCAACTAACCTGACGCTTTGCACTCGGCGCAAGCGTGTGCCACATGGCGACATTGGCAGTCCATGCCAGCAGTGTTGGCAGTAGAACGGAAATGCTTTGAGTGACGGAAAGCAGATAAAAAATCAGTGTGCCAAGCACAAACCAGCCAGTAAATTTTTTGATGGAAGCCATGACTTAAGATGTTTCCTTACCCTAATAATACGGTACTTGTAGGCTGATATATTAAGCCAAATAGCGTTTAAAGTAAGTTTTCGCTGTAAAATAAGGTGAGTTTATTTATTGTCTCATCAAGGGACTGTGATGTTTCATTATCCTTGATGCCTTTCGTCCATTGAGTCACATAAAGTGTTTTTTTGTGGGGGATGTTGTTGTCTTCTTTCGTTATGTAAATAGCTGGTTTTTTTGGTTGATAAGGAAGAATTGTAGCGGAATAAGTATTTAAAAATGTTAAAGAACAGTCTTTTTCATGACGAATTCGTAATACGCCGATTGGATTGTTGTTTCCCATGTATTGGCGGATATAAGAAACCATACCGTGAATATCATCAGTGCGATCTAGGTCGGTGCTCACGAGTTCAGTATTATGATGGTTAATCTCATAAAAGGCGCTATTAGTCGTCAACGACATGTAGCCGCGTGCTGCGAAACGCCTAGCATACAATGCTTCTAATGACTCTGCGGCTTGACTATTATGATGTGCAATAACAACGGTAGGGTAGATCTTCGTATGATCAAAGTTTTCTGGCGTGTATATAGTTACAGGTATCTCATTTCCGCTTAAGCGATAGGAGATGGAAAGGGTATTTATTTTCTCATTGACACTCATTGAAGTGTCGTTTATCGATAATGGAGTGTGAATGGTTACGGTGTTACGCTCTATAAAATCTGTCTCATATACGAATAGAAACGCAAAAAATATGGCGATGAAAATAAAGTGTTTCAAATTCATTTTCGATTACCTATAGAAAGCATAATGACGAAGTGCTCGTTGTTTTCAATTCCATTATTAATAGCCCCCTCAGCGTTTTTATAGGTTGAGTTGGGGCTATGAATATCATTTAACTAGTCATTGTATTGATTCAGGATTAGCTCGACATGATTAATAACATCAATCGTTTTTTGTGTGTTGTTCGGCAGACCTTTAGCCCAACTGCGTTGGTGAGAGGCAAAGTCAGATGTGTTGGCCCATGTCTGGATTTCTGCATCAGTTAGCTCTCTTACTGAGTTGCCTTCATGTTTAATGGTGCTGACCATTTCTGCGTAGCTTTTATCCATCGCATCGCCCAATAAACCATACGCGTATTCCGCCGCACGATTAAACGCTTGCTTGTCTTTATCCTCTAATTTTTCCCACACATCATTATTAATGGCGATGATGTATAAATGACCTAGCCACAGTTTTTTAGAGATAAGCGAGTGTTTTGCGGTTTTATGGAGATCAAGATTATAAGCGCTGTCGATATTAACCAAAATACCATCCAAGCGGCCGTCAGATAGGGCGTCATAGACTTCTGGTCCCCAATGCATTTTTACCGGTTCAGCGCCTGCACTTTTAAGAAAATCAAGGTGCCAGAAACTTGCAGAACGCCATTTTTGCTGTTTGATTTGCTGTAAATTAGGCAAAGATTTGGTGCCAAAAAAGCCTGCTGGAAAGCCTGTTGATAAAAAGATAGGGCGAATATTATTGTTGTCTAATTCCTGGTTGAACTCGGGAATGGTATCGAACACTTCACGAAAAAAAGCAACTTGCTGATCGCCAGAAGGGCCAACCGGAAAGCCTTTGAAAATCTGATGAAGCGGCATTTCTTTGGATTTGTATTCTGGTACGATCACACTAATGTCTGTTTTCCCCGTGCTCAATGACGGCAGCGCATCGTACGCGATGGCAAGTTCGCCATCCCAATGAGTTTCGATTTTGAGTCGACCTTCAGATTCCCTTTCTACCGCAGGAAAAAACACGTCATTGAGGAAGTGCATTCTCATGCCATTAAGCGGTTGGTGGTCGCTGTATTGCAATACCGTTGGCGCTTGAGCTTGAGCTTGAGCGGCGCCAAATAACACACAGCCAACAGTGACGAGCTTTGCGATGGACCTAATCGAGTGTTTGAACATGAAAATTCCTCTGAACATTATGTAATGGAGTGAGAAAAATAACGGCTGTCATTGACCTATTTCCCAAATGGATGGGGACAGCAATGGCGTCAGCTATTTAATATTCATTCACTGTAGCAAAACGATAATGTCACTAGCCTGACACTAACCTTACTTTTTTGTCAGAATTTAATTGCCCACTTGATTTGGGTGATTGATGGAGAGCGTTAATCCGAAGGTATTCACGCCGTCACGACTGGTCGCAAACACATCGCCTTTGTGCATTAAGGCAACCGCTTTCACAATGGAAAGCCCCAATCCGTGGTGTGTTCTGCTGTCGCCTCGGGAAGAGTCAACACGGTAGAAACGCTCAAATAATCGATTAAGATGGGCTGGATCGATCGGTTCGCCTTCGTTGGACACGGAGATAAAAACGTCACTGGCATCCATTGTGATGGACACCAAAATGGTCGATTTTGGGTTGGCATAACGCACGCTGTTGCCTAATAAATTTGCCAAAGCGCGATGAAACAGACGACAGTCAATGCACGCGATTGCATCGCCTTTGATCTCGACATCAAGCGCTCTTTCTTCGAGCAAAGGTTCAATGTATTCAACGGTTTTAAGGGCTTCTTTTTGCAGCGAAACATCTGACGTTTGCGTCGCTCTTTCACCTGCTTGAGCATGAGACATGAACAACATGTCGTTGACTATCGACGTCATGCGTTCCAATTCTTCTAAGTTCGAGCCGAGTATCTCTTCCAGCTCAGCAATATCATGTTTATGCGACAGGCCAAATTGGGTTTGACCAATCATGTTAGTAAGCGGCGTTCTGAGTTCATGCGCAACGTCTGAGTTGAAGCTTTCAAGTTGTTGCCATGCGACTTTCTGGCGATCAAGAACACCATTAAATGACGCCGCTAAGGCTTGCAGTTCATTGGGTAAATTCGTGGTGTCTAGACGCTGATCGTAATTTCCCGCTTCCAGTTTTTCGGCTTGCGAACTGAGTCTTTGCACTGGTCTCATGCCCATTCTGGAGATAGCAAACCCCAGTAATGCCACCAAAGAAATTCCCAGTATACTGATGAGAATCAGTGTCCGCGTGAATTCGTTTAATGTTCCAACATACGCCGTAGAATCAATAGATACGACAAAACGTAATGCGGTATTTTCGCCATCAAACGACGTAAATGTGGTGTATAGGTAGCGATCAGACGACAACTTACTATCGGATGGAGTACGAGTGAATCCGCTGGTTGATGGGATTTGGCTTGCGTCAGACAAGCTGTTATCGCCGAGAAGAACCGTTGAATCCGCGTCGAAAATCCAGTATTTCACTCTGCCGCCTTCGGCCTCGACTAGGTTGGAGAGTTTGTTGTCCAACCGTTTCCAGGCTTCTGGTGAAGCTCGCGAGCTGACCCAAGGTGCGATCAAGTTGGCTCTAAACTCCAACTCATTGTGCATTTGTTTGGTGAGTGAATCGTCCAGCGAAGACCGAAGATATAGGCCATAAACGGATAACATCAACACAGAGCATAAAACAAACATGACTGATAATCGGCTGGAAATAGACGTTGTTTTCATAAATACCTTAGGTTCAATGCTAGGATCTTGTTTCAAGAACGTAGCCCATACCACGAACCGTATGGATTAACTTTTCAGTGTAGGGTGAATCAACTTTGGCTCTCAGTCGTTTTACCGCCACTTCGACGACGTTCGTATCGCTGTCGAAATTCATATCCCAGACCTGTTCGGCAATCATCATTTTTGAGAGGATTTTTCCCTGATTTCTGGCCAATAAACACAACAATGCAAACTCTTTTGCGGTCAATTCCAACCGGTCTTCGCCTCTTGTGATTTTTCTGGCCAACAAATCGATGTGTAAATCAGCAATGTTCAAATGCGTCACTTCTGTACCGTCGGTCTGGTTTCTTCTCAACAAAGCTTGAATACGAGCGACCAGTTCACTCAATGAAAAAGGCTTGCACAAATAATCATCTGCGCCATGTTGTAAGCCCTTTACACGTTCTTCCACGGAGCCTTTAGCAGACAGCATGATCACAGGCGTGTTTTTACTTACACGAAGACGATCCAAAACGCCGTAGCCATCTAAATTTGGCAACATAACATCCAGAATAATCGCGTCGTAATCGTATTCCATTGCAAAGTGTAAGCCGTCTAAACCATCGGCCGTGACATCGACATTAAAGCCTAGCTCCTTTAATGCACGCTTTACATAAGCAGAGGTTTTTTCTTCATCTTCAATTAAAAGTAATCTCATGCTCATTCCTAATGGGCGATTATTGTCGTCTTGTCTCATTATTCTAGTGCTTCAGCGCGAACTAATCATGAACATTTTTCTGACGTTTTTGTCAGAAATTAATGTAGAGGCATTTTTCGCACGTTTATAAAAAACGCCACACACAAACAAAAAAAGATAATACCGCTTCTAAGCCCATCAATTTACATTCGTCTTACTCCATCAGGAGATCGTTCACTTAATAACAATAACAAGGGATGAAAAAATGAAAAAAATCGTATCTATGACGGTGCTCGCGACTCTTTGCGCGGCGACTTCTCTTCCTGCTTTAGCAGACGGTGAAAAAATTGGGTTGTTGATGTCTGATTTGCGTCTAGAGCGCTGGCAGAAAGACCGAGACTTGTTTACCTCAGCGGCAGAAGCCATGGGTGCAAAAGTCTATACTCAATCTGCAAATGGCGATGTCACCACTCAAATCTCTCAAATCGAAAACATGATCTCGCGCGGCGTCGATGTGTTGGTTATCGTACCAGAAAACGGCGAAGTGCTAGGCAATGTGTTGGCGGAAGCAAAAGCGGAAGGCATCAAGGTATTGGCCTATGACCGGTTGATCAAGTTTGCTGACATCGACTTGTATGTGTCTTTTGACAACATTCGAGTGGGCGAGATGCAAGCAGAAGCCTTACTTAACTTAAAACCGAAAGGTAACTACTTTTTGATGGGCGGTTCACCGACCGACAACAACGCGAAAATGTTCCGTCAAGGCCAAATGAACGTACTTCAACCCGCGATTGATGCGAAAGAAATCAACGTGGTTGGCGACCAGTGGGCAATGGGCTGGTCTGCTGAAGCGGCATTGAACATAATGGAAAATGGTTTAACGGCCAACGCCAACAAAATCGATGCGGTCGTTGCGTCAAATGATTCAACGGCGGGTGGTGCAATTCAAGCACTGGCGGCACAAGGTTTGAGTGGCAAAGTGGTGATATCGGGTCAAGACGCCGATTTAGCGGCCATGCGTCGTATTGTCGCTGGTACGCAAACCATGACAGTGTATAAACCCATTTCTAAGTTGGCAACAACCAGTGCTGAAATGGCGGTTAAGCTGGCTCGTGGTGAAAAAATCACAGTCAACGGTCATGTCAACAACGGCAAAAAAGACGTTGATGCAGTATTGCTTACGCCGATTTCTGTGTCTAAAAGCAATCTAGATTCCACCGTTATTGCTGACGGTTACCACTCTCGTGACGCTGTTTATAACCCTTAATCTTCCTACTATATATATGGCGCTCAATAGAGCGCCATTTGCTTCTTCTCCCATTTGTTTTTTCTCTTTTTAAAAAAGAGATGCCAAAAAAGAGATTTAAAAAAGAGGTGCAAACATGAAGCAACCCTTATTGGACATGCGTGGGATTGTAAAAAGTTTCTCCGGTGTCCGCGCATTGAATGGTGTGAGTATTCAGCTTGGTACGGGTGAAGCCTTGTCCATATGCGGCGAGAACGGTTCTGGTAAATCCACATTGATGAAAGTGCTCAGTGGTGTTTGGCCATTTGGTTCTTATGAAGGCGAAATTTACTTTGAAGGCAATTTGGTTAAAGCATCAAGTATTCGAGACACCGAAGCGCTAGGCATTGTTATTATCCATCAAGAATTGGCGCTCGTTAAAGAAATGTCCGTTCTAGAGAATATTTTCCTAGGCAATGAACTTGGTTCTTTCGCAAGGCTCAATGACGAAGAAATGCACCGTCGTACATCGGAACTGTTGGCACAAGTAAAATTGAATGTGTTGCCAGACACCCCCATCCGAGACCTTGGTGTGGGCCAACAGCAATTAGTCGAAATTGCCAAAGCACTGAATAAAAACGTCAAGCTGTTAATACTAGATGAACCGACGTCTTCTTTGACCACCACAGAAATTGAAATCCTCTTAAACATTGTTAGCGAACT
>TARA_R110001632_G_scaffold221519_1_pt1 | contig 20727 bp, 20 predicted proteins | sample TARA_R110001632 | Tara Oceans TARA_R110001632 (sample SAMEA4398266) | marine metagenome | biome: Polar Biome; feature: [SRF] surface water layer (ENVO:00010504); material: water (ENVO:00002006), including particulate matter (ENVO:01000060) such as... | depth 5 m
CGCCCATTTTTAGGGAAGATTTTGCGACAAATCGGCGAAATATGGACACATTTATAGGAATTAGATTCAAAAAGGAAACAGCAAAACGTTTTCAAGAATTTTCAAGAACACACTTCAAATCACATACTGAGGCGATGGCAGCGATGCTCGATTTTTTCTTCTACAACGAGATATCGCCAAAGGAAAAATTGGGTCCGACCGGTCGGACAATCGAAGCTTCTATTAAGAAACGTATCAATGCGGTAATCGCCATCATGCGAGATATGGAAAAGACCCAAACCAAGCCGACAGTCGCAATGATAGAATCACTTTTTCAGACCGAAGCACCAACAAAGAAACCTTTGATTTTAGAAAAGAAATTCGTGGAAGAAAAGAAGGAAGTGCGATTCAGAGAAAAGCAAAATCACAACAACGAACTTTAAATTTTTGAGCTATGTATATCACAATTACACCTCAAAAATTAGGCGGTACCTACTCACAAAGTTCAGCGGATTTTGTGGGTTATTTAGAGAAAGAAAACCAAGGTCTTGAGCAAGAGAATCTGGAACACTTTTTCAACCAATATGGCGATGAGATTTCAGCCGAAGAAGTGGTAAAAGATATCGATGGAAATGGTGCTAAATTGAAGAAGACCGAACCGAAGTTTTATTCCATAACGGTCAGTCCTTCAAAATACGAATTGAACAGATTGCAGAATAGCAGCGAAGATTTAAAAAAGTATACTCGTGAGCTGATGAAGGATTATGTAGCGTCTTTCAATCGGGAAATTAATGGTCGACCGATTACCATCGATGATATAAAATGTTATGCTAAAATTGAACACGAAAGAACCTTTAAGGGAACTGATAAACAGATTCAAGAAAACCAACCCTATGCCACAAAAATACTTCAGCTCAAAAATGACATTCGTAAAATTGAGAGCGGAACACTAGAAGGAAATATTAGACATAAGGAAAAGGAAATGGCAAAATTGGAACGTGAAGCACCACACCAACAAAATGGCAAACGTATTGTTCAAGGAATGCCTAAGGCGGGAAATCAAAGTCATATTCATATTATCGTGAGTCGAAAGGATGCATCCAATACATTCAGCCTTTCGCCAGGGAGTAAACACAAAGCTTCGGAAGTGGAGATGCATGGTAATAAAGTAAAACGTGGTTTTGACCGTGATAAATTTTTTCAGAGTGCAGAGAAAACTTTTGATAAAACGTTCGACTACCAAAGAAACTTTGCGGAGACCTACAAGGCAAGAAAGGATTTCATAAAGAATCCAAAAATCTATTTCGCATCATTGATGAAATTACCCACCAATGAAAAAGCATTGGCCTTCAAAATAATGGGCAAAGCGGGCATTTCGATGATGCCAAGTATTCCTGTTACGCAAGCACAGTTGGCAATGAAAATATTTAACAGGCTACGACGTAGTGCGGAAGTGGCCATCAAATCAAGTTCCATAGGAATCTAAATTATGCAGTTGGACAATCTCTTAACGGTACTTTTAATTATTGGTTTGACCAGTACGGTTTTCTATGGAATGTTTCGGATAAGCAGATATGCATTCATCATCAATTTTCTGATGCTTGGTGTCCTTGTATTTAATCTAAACGAACAAACACAACTAATTTTAATAGCACTCTATTTGGTCTGTCCTCTCACATTAATTAATATTGTATGTCTATTTCTTTTGGTCTGGAGAAAGGCAAATATCAGAATGAAAGTATCTATTAAAAGATAAAAGAAAGTCGTCCAATGTATTGATGTTCCAAACATTTAATTTGATTAATTGATTAAAAATTCAAACCGATTGTCCGCTACATTTTTAATAACGTAATCCCACGGGAAGATTTGACCGTTCATAGCAATATAGACACCCTTCTCCAATGTCCGTAAAGCGCAAATTGCATATCCCAAGTTAAAAGGAGCATCGCTGTTCTTTTCCGTTCCTAGTAGAAAAGAGCCAACCAAAACTATAGTTTTATTAAAATCAACTTGACCAAGAAGTGCAGCAGTCTCCAACATGGTAATTGTGCCGTGAGTTATGAGAATCTTTTCTTCTTTGGAAGTCTCAATCTTACTGACCAGTTGTATTCTATCTTTAATTGTAATCAAACGACTATCCTTGCAAAAGGCCTCTGTTATCTTATACTTAAATGAAACATTCGCAGCTTCGAGAATATCTACAATACTCATTCTAGCTATTTGTCGATTTTTTTCATTCTCATAGTCTAACCCCTCTATAGTGCCACCTGTAGTAATAATTTTAATCATCTTTTATTATAATTAATAACACTATTATTTAGTTCAAGTTATGAGTCGAATTACGAATAGTCAAATTTGTCTTAATAACTTTATGGACATGAATTCCACTATTCTTGTTTTCAACCCTTTCAATTAAAGCTGTAAGTGCTTCCTTTCCTAAGTTCGCAGAGTACTCAGAAACAGTAGTCATTGGAGGGTTAGAATGTTTTGTCATTAGACTATTATTAAATCCAATAATTGAAATATCTTCAGGCACTTTAAAACCTGCTAATTGAATCATATTCAAAGCGCAAATTGCTGATTGTTCATCTGCCGCAAGTACTCCGTCAATTTTGTTGGTTTTTAATGCCTGTTTTAATATTATTTCAAAGTTTTCATAGTTATCAATCTTAATTAAAATCGGTTGTATTTTTTTACTTGTTTTCATTTTTAATGCTTGCAGGTATCCTTGTTTACGAAGTTCGCCTAGGCTAGTATCTTCTATTGCGGATAAAAAAGCAATATTGTTGCATCCAGAATCAATAAGGTACTCCGTAGCTTGGAAAGCTCCGTCAAAATCATCATTTGTCACTTTGTCACATGCAAATTTTTCAAATACCTGCTTGAAAAGGACGATGGGGTGATTTTGATGAATAATCAAGTCAAAATTCTCCTTGTCCTCTAGCAACTGTGTCTCTTTTGATAATGAGATCAATATTCCTAGTACGCCTCTACTAATCATCATTTCCAAACTTTCCTTTTCTTTTTCGGTTTCAACATCGGATATTCCAATGACTATATTATAGTTAAGGCTATTAGCCTCCGCTACAATACTTTGTATCGCCTTTGCATAAGATTCTTCAATAATATTTGGTACGATTACACCTAAACTCCTTATGCTTTTTGACCTGATATATTGATTGCTCGGACTTTGCAACCAAGATTCCCCTAATCTTAAACTTCGTGCGGCAAAATTCGGCTCATACCCACAGGCCTCAGCCATCTCCTTTACTTTTACTTTGGTTACCTTGCTTATTTCAGGGCTATTGTTTAATGCCTTTGAAACTGTAGAGATTGATAAGTTAAGTAAGTATGCAAGCTCTTTCAGAGTTGTAGATTTCAATTTTTTATTTTTTAAAAGTTTGAGAAAGTCGAATAAAACTTTCAACTTTCTTTATTTAATTATTGTCGCTTTTTTCAATTGGAACTATAGAATATAATCAGTATTAACAAAATTTGAAGTTCGGGTCTCAAGCAATCTCTCCAAAATTTCATTATTTAGTTGATTGTCCTTAGAGGCCACGAAGGTCCGAATGGAGAACGAACGTAAAGAGTCATGAACACTCAAAGTAGCAACTGCCGAATCCTTTCTTCCCGTAAATGGATATACGTCAGGTCCACGTTGACAAGAACTATTGAGATTCACGCGACATACCAAATTAGCCAAAGTATCAATCAACGGCGCCAATTTATACACATCCTGACCAAACAAGCTCACTTGTTGACCATAGTTACTTTCCGCCATATCATCCAACGGTTCCTTAATATCACTAAATGATAAAATGGGAATAATGGGACCGAATTGCTCCTCCTTATAAACCCTCATGTCCTTAGTCACAGGATATAAAACCGCTGGCCAGATGTAATTTTCGAAACGTTGTCCTCCTTTTTTATTTAAGATTTTAGCTCCTTTAGCTAAAGCATCATCGAGTAATTCCTGAATATAGGCTGGTTTTTGAGGCTCAGGAAGTGGAGTTAATTTCACACCTTCCTCCCAAGGATTCCCAAATTTTAATGTGTCTACTTTTTCTGCAAAAGCTTTATTAAATCCATCAATAATTTCATCATGCACATAAACCACTTTCAAAGCTGTACAGCGTTGTCCATTGAAAGACAAAGTTCCGGCTAAGCATTCGCTAATTGTCAAATCTATATCAGCATCTGGCAAAACGACAGCTGGATTTTTAGCCTCTAGACCCAATACCAAACGTAATCGATTACTCTTCGGATGTTGCTCTTGCAATGCGTTAGCCGATGAGCTATGTCCGATAAGTGCCAAAACATCTATCTTTCCAGTTTTCATAATAGGTCCAGCAATAGCTCTACCTCTACCAAAAATAATATTTACAACTCCTTTCGGGAAGCTTTCTTGAAAAGCTTCCAAAAGCGGAGTGATCAACAAAACACCAATCTTTGCTGGTTTGAAAACAGCAGTATTTCCCATTAATATTGCAGGAATTAACAAACAGAAGGTCTCATTCAAGGGATAATTATAAGGCCCCAAACAAAGCACAACACCTAGAGGTCCTCTTCGAATGTGGGCTAAAACACCAGATTGTTTTTGAAACTTAGCCGAATCTCTATCGAGTGCCTTATAGTTTTCAATAGTATCATAGATATAGTCAACCGTCCGATCAAACTCCTTTTCAGAATCGGGGAGGGTTTTTCCAATTTCCCACATCAAAAGCTTAACCACTTCTAATCTCTTTGTTTTCATTTTCTCAACAAAATGTTCCATACATTCAATACGATCACGTACACGCATTGTGGGCCATGTGCCTTGCCCTTTGTTATACGCTTTTACCGCAACATCTAATACTTCTAAGGCTTCTGGTTCTCCCATATCTGGAGTACTTCCTAAAAAAGTGGGTGCATATTTTTTAGTCAAAGAGATTGTGGAATGTATATCCGTTGTTTTGCCCTTCCATTCTTTTAGTTCGCCGTCAACTAGATAGTGAATTTGTTCAATTGTCTTGGTTATCCGAAATTCTTCAGGTATAATAAAGTTCTTTTTGCTCATTTCTATGTTTTCTTCTTTTAATGGATTTGAGTATAAATTGAATTAGCTTTTTTTTTTAATTATTTTCTGCTTAAGTCTACGATTTTATCTCTTTTTAGTGGGTCACAATTTGTGCTAACGTTTAAAGCACTTACCATCCCATGTCAATCACTAAATTCAAGTTTGTTTATTAGTTTTACCTCCGGGAATTATGTTTGTCATAAATCGATTATTGCTTTCTTAAGTTAATCAAGATTTATCTCAAAGTTTTCAATTCTATTAGTATGAGATTTCTTCATATTAATCAATTCACAATACCTATTTCTACTAAATCAAATCCAACTTAATATTTGTATTGTGGGTTATAAAAGAAAAGGATGGCTACAGTAGACCACCCTTTCTCACTTAAACTAACCAACTAAAAGCTCTTGTTCCAATGTTGGAAATTGTAATTATATAACAATGGTTTTAAGATAGCTCATCGGCTGCGATGAATTCTTCCAAATCACTTACCATATCTACACTTCCACAATAGAAAGGTACGCGCTGATGTAATTCTTTTGGCTCAATATCAAGTATCCTTCCCTTCCCATCGATAGCTTTACCACCGGCCTGTTCCGCTAAGAACGCCATTGGATTGCATTCATAAAGCAATCTTAATTTACCATCTCTACTGATCTCACTATTGGGGTATAAATAAATTCCTCCTTTTATCATGTTTCTATGGAAATCGGATACTAATGATCCTATATATCTAGCTGTATAGGGTCTATCTTCCTCCTCTTTTTGACAATACTTAATATAGTTTTTCACCCCTTTAGGGAAGTGCACATAATTACCCTCATTAACTGAATATATATTACCTCTTTTAGGGAACTGCATATTTGGATGGGATAAATAGAAAGATCCGATCGCTGGATTCATAGTAAATCCATTAACTCCATCTCCTGTAGTATATACTATCATTGTAGATGTACCGTATACCACATATCCTGCCGCTACTTGATTTTTTCCTGGTTGTAGAAAATCTTCTAACACAACTGGGCTTCCAATCGGACTTATTCTTCTATAGATTGAAAATATGGTTCCCACAGAAACATTAACATCAATATTCGACGATCCATCCAAAGGATCTATCAAGACAACATATTTATTGTTATTCTTCTTATCACTACTATTCAGGGCAATGAAATCATCCTCTTCCTCCGAGGCGATCCCACATACAATTTCTCGGTTATCCAATGCTTGGATAAATTTTTCATTTGCAAAAACATCTAGTTTTTGTTGATTTTCACCTTGAATATTAGTTTCGCCGTAAGAGCCTAAAATATCTTCTAATCCTGCCTTATTGACTTCATGACCCACGACTTTGGCGGCCAATCTTATTCCGTTTATTAAATTGGAAAGTTCCCCTGTGGAATATGGAAAAGCCAATTGATGCTTTATTATAAATTCGCCGAGTGTCCTGGTATTTTTAACCATCCTTTAAAGAATTATCAATTTTGATTTAACAGCTATATTCAAAACAACACAATTTTTTCTTAAGGTATTTTTCAATTCATTTTTTCTAATAGAAAGTTCAAAATGAAATACTTTAAATTTTAAAAAGATTGCCGCATTGAGAAATGATTTCGATGCGGACAATCAAATTTGCTAATGGTTACCTATATCGTCTTTTAATTAGTTTCAAATCGTTTTTTTTAAACAATAAGAGGATAGTTTTAACTTAACCTTTTTATTACAAGACTTAAAAGAAGCTCAAGGCTACTTGTAATGCAACAAATTTTTGGTCTGGATTAAACATAACTTGTGCTGATGTAGGAATATATTTTTCTCTAAAAACTTTAACATCCCTATTGAACACTACACCAAAATTATTTAGTGTGTTATCGCCATAAAAATTAGTTTCGTTTGCAAAAGAAAATGCAGCTGCTGCAAAAAGACCGACAGAGGAGTGTTTTCCACTATACACCGTATAATTAAGTTGTACGTAGTTAGAGAATGCATTTTTTAGGTCTCCATTATCGTTAGCATAGCTGTCTCTACCTAAAAGAATAGTACTCCATGACAGTGAAAAAGGAATCTTTTTAAACGCATAGCCAACGGTAAGGTCAACAAAGTGTGACGTAGTAGCTATATCATAATCAAAAACTTTCGCATCTGGAAAACTACTATAGTTATTAATATCCCATAAGGAAACGAAGAACCCTCCTGAAGAATAACTTACATAATAGTCCATTTCAGTATAGTCTCCGTTAAATCCAGCACCAGCCCAAAAACCAGCGTCAAATTTTCCATTCTTAGAAGTATAGTGCGCTTGAGCAGCAGTCATGGGGGCATCGGTTACCCGATATCCACGCCACAAATGCATGTTTTTAACAGTTAGATTAAAGTTGAAGGGCTTATATGGTTTGCTTTCTGCCATACCCATTTCTTCAGCCTTGTCTATTGTTTCTTCCTGCGCATTGATAGAAACTATCGAGAAGGCAATAAGAAATATGGCAACAATATGTTTAAAATTTTTCATCGTTATAGTTAAATTTATTTTATAGGTTTTATGAAAGGCTCATGTAAAGAAAAGCTGCAAGTACACCACCTATGATGGGGGCAACAACGGGAATCCAAGCGTAGCCCCAATCACCTTTACTTTTTTTTGTTTTGACAGGTAAAAGCGAATGCATAATACGCGGCCCTAGATCTCTTGCAGGATTAATAGCATAACCCGTAGTTCCACCTAAGGACAAACCGATAGCCCATACTAAAAATGCAACTGGTATAGCACCTACTGAGCCTAGGCCTACTAAAGTGCCTTTGCCATCTTCTAGGTTCGCTCCCGCGAAGTAAAAAATTACAAATACCAATACGAAGGTTCCAACAAGCTCACACATAAAATTGGTGAACACGTTGCGTATTGCTGGTCCAGTTGAATAAACGGCCAATTTTGAATCTGGATCTTCCGTTACATCAAAGTGATCTTTATGTGTCAACCATATTACAAAGGCACCTATCATGGCACCAATGAATTGTGCTAGAATAAATGAGGGTACACTTGCCCAATCAAATTTTCCAGCTACGGCCAAAGCAACAGTTACAGCTGGATTTAAATGTGCTCCACTATATGGGCCTGCTACTACGACTCCTATGAAAACTGCCAGGGCCCATCCTGTGGTAATAACTATCCAACCACTATTGTTGCCTTTTGTTTCGTTAAGGACTACGTTTGCTACGACTCCACATCCTAATGTTAAGAGAAGAGCGGTTCCTATAATTTCTGCTATAAATGGTGTCATGATAATTAGTTTTTTACGTTAGAGTTCGCCCAATATTGCAAAGCGTCGATAGCTCTATACCAGCCCTCAATACCTTTTTTAATTTCTGTTCTTTCCTTGGTTGGTTTGAAATGAACATCAGCATCCCAGATCTTTTGAATCTCTTCAGGACTTTCCCAGTAACCAACAGCCAATCCCGCTAAATAAGCAGCACCCATAGCTGTTGTTTCAACGATTTTTGGTCTTACTGTGATGGTGTCGAGTACATCAGATTGAAATTGCATCAACATGTTGTTAACAGTTGCGCCACCATCTACTCTTAGTTCTTTTATGGAGATTCCCGAATCAGCTTCCATTGCTTTTAAAATATCCATAGTCTGATAAGCAATGGCTTCTAATGAAGCACGAGCAATGTGTGCATCTGTACTACCTCTAGTAATTCCGAAAAGAGTGCCTTGTGCTTGTTGATTCCAATACGGTGCTCCTATGCCAGCAAATGCAGGTACAAAGTAGACACCTTCTGAGCTTTCTACCGAAGCTGCTAACTCCTCAATTTCTGAAGAAGTCTTTATTATCTTTAAACTATCACGAAGCCATTGTACCACGGCACCGGCTATGAAGATGCTACCTTCAAGTGCATATTGAGTTTTGCCATTGATTTTCCATGCAACTGTAGTAAGTAAATTATTCTTTGAAACCTTTGGTTGATCACCTATATTCATAAGCATAAAACAACCTGTGCCATATGTATTTTTAACCATTCCCGGTTTGGTGCACATTTGACCGAATAGAGCTGATTGTTGATCGCCCGCTATACCAGCTAATGGTATTTTACTCGCAAAAACAGTACCTGAGGTATGACCATAAATCTCACTTGATTGTTTCACTTGTGGTAGCATACTTTTTGGAATTGTAAGAAGTTCTAAAAGCTCATCATCCCAGTCCATAGTATTTATGTTATACATTAGAGTTCTGGATGCATTGGTGACATCGGTTATATGAAGTTCACCTTTTGTGAAATTCCATATTAGCCATGTATCGATGGTTCCAAGAGCTAGCTCACCAGCCTCGGCACGTTCTCTCACCCCTTCCACATTATCCAATATCCATTTTACCTTTGTGCCAGAAAAATAAGAGTCAATTACAAGTCCTGTTTTTTCCCTGATAACTTGTGATTTACCTTGACTTTTTAATTCATCACAATAGTCGGCGGTTCTTTTATCTTGCCAAACGATAGCATTATAAACAGGTTCTCCTGTTCTTCTGTCCCAAACGACCACCGTTTCTCTTTGATTGGTAATACCAATAGCAGAAATATTTTCTCCCACAAGCCCTTCTTTTGCTAAGGCTTCAGTGGCAATACCTGCCTGCGTGGACCATATTTCTTTAGGGTCATGTTCTACCCATCCTGGTTTAGGAAAATATTGGGTAAACTCTTTTTGCGCCACGGAAATAATACTACCGCTTTTGTCTACAATAATAGCGCGTGAACTGGTTGTTCCCTGATCTAGGGTCAATATAAATTTTTTCATAAGTAAAAAGTTTGATTATTGTAGGACTGCGCAATCCTAAGGTTAATAAATATGAATATTCGATTTGTTTTTTACAATACGTAATGCATAGCCACCATATTAAAGTCGACGATTTCTTTTTGTTTCCATTCATCACTTTTATTCAACTCTTTTGCTAGGATTTTAGCAACCGTCGGTGCAGCTTCTATTGCTGCTCTAGCATCCAGAAACAATATTCTCACTCTTCTGGCTAAAATATCTTCAACAGTCCTAGCCATCTCATTTCTTATTGCCCACACCACTTCAGCTCTAGTATATTGTAGATTTGGGTGTATTCTTTGTCTTAACTCAGGAGATACAAGGATTAAGCTTTCAATGTTCTCTCGATCGCTACCATAAATATGAAGTGGATGGGATCTATCAACGTGATTGCAGGCTCCGTGTATTTTCAATTCCTTTGTTTTGCATTTGATATGGGGTAACTTTCCTAACTTCATTGCTTTATCAATAGTATCCTGAGCCATTCTCCTGTAGGTTGTCCACTTTCCCCCGATAACGGAAATCAATCCCGATTCCGATACAATCACTTTATGACTCCGAGATATTTCTTTGGTTTTTTCCGACCCATCTTTTGGAGCAGCTAATGGTCTGAGCCCAGCATAAATACTTCGAACATCTTTCCTTGTAACTTTTTTAGTCAAATACAAATTTGCTGTTGCTAGTATAAAATCAACTTCTTGTTCGAGGGCTATGGGTTCTATAGATGCTTTTTCTAGCAAAGTGTCAGTAGTGCCTAAAACGACTTTATTATGCCAGGGAACTAAAAATAAAACCCTGCCGTCACTTGTTTTGGGAATCATAATTGCGTCATTTCCCGGAAGAAATGATTTATCAATCACCAAATGCACGCCTTGACTAGGACGCACGGTTTTCTTTGCATTCTGGATATCCATTGTAAGGATATCATCCGTTAATACCCCCGTTGCATTGATAATCGTTTTGGAGGAGAAAGTAAAAGAATTATCAGTTTCTGTGTCAATTGCCGTGACCCCACTAACCATTCCATTTTCCTTGGTCAATGCCTTCACTTTGAAATGATTCAGAACGGTAGCCCCTTTTTCAATACATGTTTGTGCTATATTAACAGCTAATCGCGAATCGTCAAATTGACCATCGTAATAAAGAACACCACCTTTTAAGTTTTCTTTTTTTACGGTGTTCAATCTTGAGTATGTCTCTTTTGGATTAATCCTTTGGGATTTACCCAGACTAAGATTACCCGCAAGAAAGTCATATGCCTTTAGTCCCACAGTGTACTGTATCTCATCCCATCTTCTGTAGTTGGGAATTATAAAAGACTGATTTTTTACGATATGTGGTGCGTTCCTCAGCATAAGCCCTCTTTCGAATAGTGCTTCTCGGACTAAGGATATATCTCCTTGGGCCAAATACCGTACACCACCGTGTGCTAGCTTAGTACTCTTACTAGATGTGCCTTTAGCAAAATCATATTGTTCCAGCAACAAAGTTTTAAATCCTCGAGTCACGCTATCTAAAGCTATGCCCAATCCTGTTGCCCCACCACCGATTACTATAACGTCCCAAGTTTGGATGATTTCCAATTGTTTCATTAAAGTTTCTCTTTCAAATAAATTCATTTCAAAATGATTCTTTTAGTTTCGTTTGGTTGCAAATATATCTAAATTTTACGAATCTCAAAATTTTTGAGTAAAATATTTATATATTTGACTATAATTATCCATCCGAATTATGGATTTATTACAACCGTTTATCTGAATTGATTGACTTTACTTGTGTTAGTGCAGTTTAGTTTCGATTTAGTTTCGTTTTTATTCTTTTAATTTTTTTATATGATCAATACTCGAAGTTCTATGCAGCGTTATGAAATTATTTTAGATAAGCTCCAAAGAGAGAAGCACGTAGAGGTGTTAAGTCTCAGCCAAGATTTGGAAGTTTCTGCTGTTACGATAAGAAAAGATTTAAAGGCCTTAGAAAATAAAGGAATGTTGTTTCGTACGCATGGAGGTGCTTCCTTGAAGAAGCTCTATATAAATGATAGACCTCTTACCGAAAAAGAAAAAATACATATAGAAGAAAAGACAGAAATTGCCAAAGCAGCTTCTAATTTAATTGTAGAAAATGACTCCATCATTATTGCATCCGGTACAACAGTTCAGGCTTTGGCAAGTGCGATTGTTCCTTTGGGCCGTTTAACTGTAATTACTTCGTCAATAAAAGTCGTTCAGGAATTAATGCGATTTGACAACGTGGATATTTTGCAATTAGGTGGGTATATTCGAAATAGTTCCTTATCTGTAATCGGTAATTATGCAACTAAAATTCTTGAAAACATTTCCTGTAGCAAGTTGTTTTTAGGTGTGGACGGTATTGATGTAGAGCACGGGTTTACCACGACTAGTTTAGAGGAGGCTCATTTAAATAAAAGCATGATGGCGGCTGCGCAAAAAACTATAGTTTTAGCGGATTCATCTAAATTTGGTCAAAAAAGTTTTGCTAAGATATGTGAAGTGTACGACGTTGATGAGATTATTACGGACAGTGACCTTTCTGATTTCATCGTTAAGCAGTTTGAAGAAAGGGGCGTAGATATTACCGTTGTCGATGTTAAGTAGGCAATGCGATGTAAAGAAGTTCAAGACATTAAATCCCTCCTATTTACATTAAATTCATCCGCAAATCGGCTACTATTCCATTCTTGGAATAGCGCCATATACAAACTGATATGTGTGGGATTTAAACGGTCATCCAAAAAGAACTTTTCAAAAGCCGCATTGAGTAGCTTTATATAGTTCATAGCTTATGATTTTATCGTGTGTTGTACGCGATTTGTAATCATTACATTTTGAATTTCCTCGGCATCGTAGTAAATAATGCCTCCCACTTTGGTATAAGGTAATGTACCATTGATGCGCAGCGTTTGAAGTGTGCCTGGACTAACTTGAAGTAAGTCCATTACTTCAGAAGATTTTAGATACTTCTTAAGTTTTCCACTTCCTTGTTTTGATAAAAGGTTTTTAATATCATCGAGCAATTCCATTTTGAATTCTCTTAAATCATCTGAGGTAATAATTGTTGCGGGCATAATTGAACGGGTTTTAGAAGAAAGAGGCTATATTATTTTCTGTTTTAAATGATAGCCTCTAACTTGATTTGACTTTCGTTCTACAAATTTGTGGAGTTTTATTAGATTTTATTCCCCATATCGACCGTAGTACGGTCAAAATTTAACATCTTTAAATTTGGAGTGTTTTGTACCTATTTAATGTTTAGTTTATCAATTTTCACTATGAAATAGATAGAAATAAACTAAAAACTAGCGCGCAAAGAAGATGACCGTAGGTCAACCGTACTACGGTCTTTTTAGGATTGAAAAATGATGATTAGACAGAACTATTCTTCACTTTTATTCATTTCAGATAACAAGCTTGTAGTGAGGTCATCTAGGAATACCGTTCTACTGTTTTTTCGATTTTTAATATCCTGGTAAGTTTTGTAAATGTCTTTAGGTGTAAAATCGAAAATCTCTTGCATAATTTTGGACACTTTACTAATACTTAAATTGTTTTGCTTTGAAACTCCAGCAGAAGATAGAGCATAAACAAATTCTACCCAATCAGTATTTGTGAACGGCCATATCAACTTTTCGGTATTTTTCAATGCCGTTTTAGTAGGCCTCAAAGAGAATTCTAAATCGTGTAACCTATTATCAAGATAAGCAACTAGACGGTTGTAGGCCCTAAATTTCCCTAAGAGCATATCTCTAGGGGTAAAGAAATCAGGATCCTGAAAATAAAATTTAGAAGTTGTTATATGATAAAAGTCCATATAATCTCTTGTGTAATATTCCTTGTCAAAATGGGTTTCCTCTGCATCAGTGTATTGAGTGAAATCTAAATTGTAAATAAAGAAACGGTTAACTTTCTGTATTTTTTTTCTAATAAATTTTCGCTGACAATCTTTGTCAGCTTTTGGGAACTGAATCTCAAAAGAGCGTATTTCAGAAAAATAGATAAGATGTCTTAATGGGATTTGTTTGGTGTGCTTAAAAAAATAAATTTCATCCGAGATAGAGTCGAATCCTTTGTTAACAATTTCCTTTTTAAATTGACCTAAAAGTTTCGTGCAGACTATTATAGAATGCTTTGAGCGTTGCATAATTGTCTTTGAGTTTTCTTCAATTTCTAATAATTGCTTTTCTAGATTTTGAGCGAGTAAATGTAATTTCATACCATACCTAATTACAGAGTTAGCAACTGTTGATAGTATGGTCGATATTAGATAAGGTAATTACAAAGAATTATGTTATTGACGTTCTATAGACAGTTTTTTACAGGAAAACTGCAAAAATTATGCCTTTTTAAATATTTATCTAATTCTAATTTCTTTAGGAGGTAAAAACTGGTGTAGGATACTAGGGCGATATTTCTATTTACTATAATTTACTTATTAAAAATTAATTACACTATCCAAAGCATCATCAGCATCTTTGTGAATAAAATTTGCTTGATAGCGAATGGTAGTTGTTACAGAAGAATGACGATATAATTTTTGCAGCATCTGAATAGGGATTTTATCCCCAGATATATTTCCGAAACTATGTCTTGCGATGTGCATACTGATGTTCTTTTTAATTCCCAATTGCTTAGCAGCAATCTTTAACCTTCTGTTTAAATTTCGAGTTATTGATTGTGTTCTTTTTGAAATTTCCTCAGCATTATTAAGGTCTATATCCCTCAATTGAGGAAACACTAGTCCATTGTTTTCTGATTCATCCTTATAGTTATTGAATATTCCAGTTGCTTTCTCAGGAACTTTTAGCGAAACCAGTTTACTGTTTTTATTCATTCTATAAAGTAGTCTTCCATCATTAAAATCCGTCCATTTTAATTGAAGGACATCACCAACCCGAATACCAGCAAAATAAAAACTGATTAGCCAAATATGAATTGCTTTTTGTTGAGCTTCTGTAATATCTTGAGCATTTTCTAACTTTTGTATTTCATCAGAAGTAAAGCCTATTTTTTGAGATTCAGGAATTCTAATTGTCATTTTGCCTTTACCAAAAGGATATAGCCCTCTATCAGTAATAGATTCTGCAATAGCAAGATTATAAATTGTTCTAATTAAAATAAGGTAGTTTACAACCGTTCTAGGGGAAAGCTTTTTGCTATGTATTAAATAAGTTTCAAATTTCTTTAGTAAGGCAACATTTAACTTGTTAAAAGGAAGCACATCCTTACCTAAAAATTCCTTAAACTTTTTTAAACGGCCAAACTCAGTATCATATTGATGATGTTTATTTCTATTTTTAAGATTTTTAAGGTGCATATTGGCAACAACAAAGAAATCAAATCCCTTGTTTTCTACTATCTTGTTTCTAATTTCTGCAACTGATTCGTACTCTGGTTTCATTTCAGATTTTAAAACCTTATCATTAGCTTCTGCAACTTTACTGACAATAAAATTATTGAGCACCTTTGAGTTTGGATGGGACTTCCGAACGTTACGATTTTTTTCGTCCCAAAATTTTTCATCAATATATTGTCCAGTATTTAGGAAAGAACTTTTACGGTCTTTAGTTATCCGTATAGCAATAGGGAACCGTCCAGCTTTATTCTTCTTTTTTCTCAAAACTACTCTTACCGTTGCCATATTAAAACTATTAGATTATAAAGATAATCATTTTAGGTACAACATAGGTACAACATTTGTTGGTTTTGTTTGCTATTATTTGATATTAAATAATATTAATCGTTACTTAATACGTTGTATTTCAGTGTATTTGCACTAGTTTAGCATACAAGTATCAAACACTCATAACCCGAAGGTCGCTGGTTCGAGTCCAGTCCCCGCTACTAAGTTTAAAGTATTTAAAAACAACGGTTTAGTTTTCGCTAAACCGTTTTTTTATGCCTAATTTCAAGGAGTTAGTTACCTTTGAATACGAAAATGAATACGAAAGTGCATACGATTTGTCTGTAAAGAGAAACTTTTCCATCCCTAAAATATATTCTGCAAACGGCGATTTACAAAAACGCTGGTATGTCTATTTTTCTTTTCGGGAACCTAAAAGTGGAAAATTAAAGCGTCAAACTCCTTTCTACGGGGACGCAAATAAATATAAGACCAAAGAAGATAGAATGTCCGTTTTGGTCATCTATAGAAAAGTTTTATTAAGACTACTGAACCAAGGTTATGATCCTTATTCCGATAACTTAGAATTACACCAAAGTATACATCGCAAAAACAATGTTGCAGTTCCTGCCGATCTAACCAATAATAATTTAGAGAAATCCGTTCCACTGCCAGGGAAAACATCGATGACAGTAAAGAAAGCTTTTGATTTTGGAATGAAGCTAAAGGAAAAATTGGTAAGCCCTAGTACCAAAAGAGATTATGAAAGTAAAATAAAGAACCTTTTGGAATGGCTTTCAGCAAATCACCCTGAAATACGATTCATATCTGAGCTTAACAAAAAGCTTGTTGTAGGATTCTTAAACGATGTGTTACACAGAAATAGTGCTCGTACAAGAAATAATTACAAGACCGACCTAAGTAGCATTACCCAAGTACTAGTAGATAATGAAATTATAGAACAAAATTTCATAAAGAAAATACCTAACTTAAAATCCATACCAGAACGGAATAAAACATATTCCCAGAATATTCAAGAAGAGATTTTTGAATACCTAGAAGTTCACGACCCGATTTTATTACTCTACATTAAATTTATTGCCTATAACTTTTTACGCCCTATAGAAGTCTGTCGACTTAAAGTAAAAGATATTGATATCGAAAACAAAAGAGTTCAATTCAAAGCTAAGAACAGTCCATTAAAGACCAAAATAATACCAGAGTTATTGTGGATGGAATTACCAGACCTTACGAAATTGGATAAAGAAGCCGTTTTATTTACACCGGAAAAAATTGGTGGCGAATGGGATACCCTTGTAGATAATAGGCGAGACTATTTCAGTAAACGCTTTAGAAAAGTCGTTAAAGAGCATTTTAAATTAGGAATAAATTATGGGCTATATAGTTTTAGACACACCTACATAACCAAGGTTTATAGAGCTTTAATGAAGGACTCCTCCCCTTTTGAGGCTAAAAGTAAGTTGATGTTGATCACAGGCCACTCTTCCATGACCGCCTTAGAAAAGTATTTAAGAGATATAGATGCAGAACTACCCGAAGATTATTCAACAATGTTAAAAAATGTAAATGAATAATACGCCTCTGGAAATATTATATAAGAACCTGATTTCAAGGCTATGGGAAGAGCTATTATTTTTCATCCCTGACAATGAAATTTCAAATGAATTCTTGAAAAATCATGAAGAAATAGAATTTGAAAAATTTCGCAATAAGATTATAGTTATAGATTATTATAAGGGACCTACACTCTATAAAACAGATAGAAATAACAACTTGATAATACTTAAAGACAGCACATTTAAAAAAAGTGTTCGTCAATTACTTAATGCTAAAGCAAATTTCAATGAACAGGAATTTAGTTACATTTTAGAGCTATATTATGAACAGGTTGAGTGCTTACATTTTATTACAAATTGGCTGAATAAAAATATAACCCAAGTACTTCCTCAAGAGGACACTATTCTAGGTTTGTTTAAACTCCAATATAGTTTTCACAAGTCACATTTTGAAACAATTCTAAAACAGTTTTATCCAGATATGCAATCTTTGCCGAAAGGTAATTTTAATATCGGAAAATCGTTAGAGTCATCTTTCCCTCATGTATCCAAGCTTTTTAACACCAGGGATCCACAAAATATAATACCTGGAGTTTCAAATTTACAAGAAAAGCTGCATGAAAACCTTCCCATTTCTACAGATAAGAAAACACAGCGCAGCAAAAATAAAAAACTACCTCTTATTTCCGATTCTGAGGCAGAAGCGATTTTATTAAAACGTATTTTCAATATTACTTCAAAAGTACTTAAATAAATTATACGTAAATTAAACGTTTAATTTACGTATAATTATGACAAAAACTGAAATTTGCAAGTATTGTGGTGGTGACTATGTTCCAAAAAGAAGAGGTGCGCAAAAGTTCTGTAGCAACTCTTGCCGTAGTTTAAACTGGAAAAACAACCAACAGATTAAAGAATTGAAGGTACCAGATGTAAACTCTATAGATGAGAAACCTGTTTTAGTACAAAAGCCGAGCTTTCATGAAAAAATGTCTTTAGCAGGAATTGCAAATGCTGCCGCAGGAGCTGCTGTTTCAGAAATAGCAAAAAACATTATAACTCCAAACGCTAACAAACCTGCTACTAAAAAAGATATTGAAGATTTAAAAGCATTTCTTAAATCTAGATATTTTTTAGTAAAAAATATGAGAAGGGATATTCATGGGAGACAAGCCTATTTTGATATAATTACAGGTAATATAATTTATAAATAAACTTCAATAATTAGTTGTTCTTTAATCATCAAAAAAACCTAAAACTTCAGTTAGTAGATTTCGTATTCTTAGCCATATAATCTTGCCATAAGATTAAAACATATTTTTCTTTGCCATTTTCTTTCCTAATTAAAAAACCATACTCATAAATAAAAAAATAAACTTGCCCATTTTGATTTTTCCAATAATGTGTAAAGAAATTTGGATTAAATCCTAATTCTAGCAAAACATTGCTTCTTATTGTAACCTTTCCTCCTTTATTATACTCCTTAAGTAACTTACGGTTCAATTTTAATTGATTATCAACCTTATTATAAAAGCGTTCAGGATTTTGCTTTTCAATTTGGTATTGGTAGGCACTTTTACATTGAGGATCGCAAAATTTCTTATCCGTCCTACCTCTTAATTCTTTACTACAATGAATACATTCCTTATAAATTCTCATAATAAAAGATTTAACAGTATACTATACGTATCCTATTCGTATAAGGTACGATTAAATCAATTGTATCAATTAGATTGCTATAAAAAAACATGGAAAAAGGTAGGAGCGTTACTTTAAAGCATCTTTTAATTCAAGAAAGACGCTACATTGGTTTACAATTCAACACAGATAAAGTTATTCATGCGCTTGTTAAGCAGTTACCAGATGTTAAATGGAGCAATACCTATAACATGGCTTACATTTTGAACACCAAACAAAATCTTGATGAAATATTCAAAATATTCAATGGTGTTGTATGGGTTAATTGCAATCATTTTTTTGATCGAAACATTGCCAAAGAACATAACGAGACAATCGATATTACATGGTTTAGAAAAAGGGAGCTTCCATCAACATATCGTGTTTGCCCTTTAAGTTATTTAGATAAATTAGAATTGAGGAAATATGCCAATAACACAGTGAAAACATATGTTAATGCTTTTGAAACATTCATAAATTACTATAACACTAAAGATTTAATATCTATTAATGAAAGTGATGTTAGATGTTATATCTTGAAATTAATCCAAGAAGACAAATCCAATGCCTATATAAATTTAGCTATCAATAGTATAAAATTTTATTATGAATCAGTTCTAGGTATGCCCAACAGATTTTATAAAATAGAAAGACCTAGAAAAGAAAAGAAATTGCCTAAAGTTCTTTCCAAAAAAGATGTTCTCAGCATCATTGCAAACACCAATAACTTAAAACACAAATGTATTGTTAGTCTTCTATATTCCTCTGGAATACGAAGAAATGAATTGGTGAATTTAAAAATCAGCGATATAGATAGTAAGAGAATGTTGATACGGATTGAAGCCGCAAAAGGTAATAAAGACCGGTATACCTTGCTTTCACATTCATTGTTAAAAGATCTACGAGAATATTATCAACAATATAAACCAGAAAAATATATTGTTGAAGGTTTGTACGGCAATCAATATTCAGGTCAAAGCATTGGGAAAGTTGTACTTAATGCTGCTATAAAAGCAGGTATTAAGATTCCTGTAACTCCACATATGTTAAGACATAGTTTTGCAACACATTTATTAGAAGCAGGTGTAGATTTAAGACAAATACAGGTTTTATTAGGTCATAGTTCTAGCAAGACAACAGAAATTTATACACATGTTGCCACAACAACTTTCAAAAAAATAAAAAACCCTCTTGACTCCTAGAAATTTATAAAAGATATATATAACATATGTTATATATATCCTATATTGGAGGTATATATAACATTAATGTTATATATACCATTGTTGTGCTTAATAACCGAAAATGAACTACCAATACCAAAGAGGTTGTGAATGTGGAAATATAGATTCCTTAGAAGTATCTAAAATTGAAGCTGCGTTTGAATTAAATTATCTGGAATTTATAAAAAGTGAATGTTCGAAATGTGGCGAAAAAAAAATGTCTTTCGGAAGTGTTAATAGTCCCGAAATTGATAGAGAACTATTAACTATTTGGTCAGAAAACGTCGATTATCTTTTTTGTCCACAAGACGAGGAATTAACTCTTGCACAATACAACGAAAATTTAGAATTATATCTTGAATTTATAGATAATGAAAAAATAGATTTTGGTAAAAAAAGTGTTTTAATCGAATCATTATGTATAATGATTTATGACAGAGCAAATAAAACCGACAAAAAAGATTTAGATACTAAAAATAGAATTGCGTCTGAATTAAAATCAAGAGAAAATCTAGTTTTACTTTCTGAACATTATATTATGGAGTATATAAAAAAAGTATCATTTCCAATAATCGGAATTGAATTTAAGGAAAGTCTAAGTTCAAAATTAGATAATGAAATTCACAAAGATTATTTGGAATCGACAATTAAAGAATCAATTCAAAATCGGAATTCAAAAAATAACTTTTGGACTAAAATTAAAAACATTTGGAAATAAAATTACTAAGCACAACAAAGAACTGAGGTAAAAAACAAACAAATTCTTCTTTAATCTGA
>TARA_R110001632_G_scaffold4829_3_pt1 | contig 20675 bp, 18 predicted proteins | sample TARA_R110001632 | Tara Oceans TARA_R110001632 (sample SAMEA4398266) | marine metagenome | biome: Polar Biome; feature: [SRF] surface water layer (ENVO:00010504); material: water (ENVO:00002006), including particulate matter (ENVO:01000060) such as... | depth 5 m
TCTTTTAGTTATTTTACATACGAACCTTATTTCTTCTCTGATACAAGTATTACCTACCTATTCAATTCTGATTAATTCTAATTCTTTATTAAAACACGTTTCATTTCGAATTAAATTCCAATCTTTTAGTTACTCTCCATATCATTCCAAAATTATGTTTATACAATGAAGTGTTAAAATTTATAACTTCATTGACTCGCTCTTCTATGGACTATCGATATTTGTTACTCGCATATCTAAGCTACTGAAATGATTTATGTAAGCGTAATTGAGATACCTCAAAAAAATACCCAATATTGGTTAATTCTTTCATGGAATTAAATTTACCATGGGGCTATCCTTTTAACTTTCTATTTACGCTTCAGTGTTCACTTTTAACCTTGAATACTGGGAATACGATGGATTACACTAAATTCATAATCTAGTTAAGGATAAGTGCGCGTATGAATGCTCTTGAGTATGCAGAAAAAGCAGGTGATCTGTTTGTTTTACCGGATTCTGTCACAAAAATTAAGCAGCTCATTGATGACGGCAGTGCATCGATAAACGAAGTCGCAGAGGTCATTAATCACGATCCCGCCATTGCGGCACAAATCCTAAAAATTGCTAACAGTGCGTTATATAAGTTCCCTGCCGTGATCACGACTGTGAATAAAGCGATTCAAATCATAGGCACGGACTCAGTATACGATTTAGTGCTCGCCTACGGCATCTCACACGCTTTTAAAGATATGAATGACAGTGACATTGATTTCACTGTTTTTTGGGAGCTAGGCGTGAGCTGCGGCTTATTAGCCAAATACTTAGCGCAAGAAACGGCAGCTAAAAACCCTGATAAGATGTTTGTGTGTGGTTTATTACACAACATCGGTGAATTAGCCATACTTCAACTTGAGCCTGCTCTTGCTAAAAAATGTAGCGCTTTCAGCGAGCAAAGCTGCCCAGTAACCTTACAAACTCAGCATCTTGGTTTTACCTACGCGCAAATTAGTGCCGAGTTGCTAAAACTGTGGGGGATCCCGAGTGAAATATACGGACCGATTGCTCACCAACATGCCGCTTTACACAAGCCACAAAGTCATGAAGAAAAGGTGTTGCAACTTGCCGCTAACTTAGCCTTAAATAATGTTTACGGCGAAATTTATAACCGTTTGGATAACATCATTCCTGCGCAATATGAAATGTTGAACTTAGATTTAGATGATTTAGATGCGGCATTAGACTTTACTAACATGCAATTAATTAGCACGTTAGCGATTTTTAGTCCGTCGACATTTAGTATTTACTAACGATAAAATTGCATAGATACGCTGTAGCAAAATTATTTTGCTAAAGCGCTTAAAGCTAGAGCGCATTTGTGCGCTCTTTATCAAGTTGCCTAAAGGCATTTTGTGTATTTCAAATAGTTAATCAAATACTGCTATCGTCTGGCGACTAATAGCTATCAATTGTCCCTTTGAATCCCAAATATTGGCTTCCGTCTGTGCATAGCCATCAGCTGCTTGGCGAGTACGTACCTGATACGCAAACCACTCCTGGGGGGAGAATGCATAATGTGGATAAACAAACTCTATATTCCAGCTCATTGTGCTGGCAGGAGCAGGCCAATTAAGCATTTGTAATGTGGTCGGTGGCCAACCATCTATTAGGGCAATCAAGTGTGCATCTGTTAATACTTTTGGTGGTTTAGTAAAACGCATCCAGCCATCAATCTTACTTTCTTTACTGCCTGTAAATGGTAGTCCGCCTGCTTGGCGAGCTAAATCAATATGGCGTAAAAATTTAGGGGTTATTTTCGGAATTTGCGGTAAAAAATCAGCCTTAGTTGGCGCTCGCATAGAATGACGGTCAGTGTTTGGAACGTCGATTTTTGAATCTCGAGAAACACCAAAAGCCGCTTGAACCATAACGCATACATTTCCGTCCTGTATTGCCTTACCGATTACTTGTGTCACGTTTTTACCTTGGCGCAAAACCTCCACTTCGATATCGTAAGGCGCTTCGGTTATAACAGGACCAACGAAATTACAGGCAAATGAACGCAGTAATCTGTCGTTACTGACTTTCTCGCGTATCGCTGTGTAAACCAAAGCACCCGTTAGTCCGCCGTAAGCTGTTCTTCCCTGAGCCCATTCTTTAGGAATACTCAGCTGAGGTCGGTCTTGTTCTTCGCTGTTAATATAAAGATTTGTAGCGTCGATAAGGTCATCAATATGCATAAATCCAGTCACTCATGTAGGGTCTGTATTTAAACAGAGCTGGTCGGATGTGTTATAGGTTATTCTATCACGGAAAAATACTAACACTGTATGTATTCAAGAGAACAATTTGTCCCTGTTATTTGTGTATATAAGTACTTGTTATGTTTACATTTATTTTACATATTTGTCACAAAAGTAGTTGTTATTTGGACACTGACAAGATTAGTATGGAATTGCAAAACACTGTAATTAGCTAAATTTTAGGGATGATCAATGACCGCGAATACCGCCGCTGCGACTGACACGCAGCAGGAAGACTTTAATCAAGTTAGTAAGCCTTATCGAACCTATGTTTTGACGATACTGACCTTGGTTTACGCATTCAATTTTATCGATAGGCAAATAATCGGTATCTTATCTCCTTTTATAAAAGCAGATTTGGGTTTGAATGATGCTCAATTGGGGTGGCTTAAAGGGATTTATTTTGCTGTTCTATATACCATTGTTGGGATCCCAATTGCTTGGCTGGCCGACCGTTATAGTCGAGTCAATATTGTGGTGGTGTCACTTACTTTATGGAGTGGCTTTACTGCATTATCTGGCATGGCGACCACTTATACTCAGTTGGCGTTAGCGCGGATAGGGGTAGGTATTGGTGAGGCCGGTGGTAGTCCACCTTCGCATTCTATATTGTCTGATTTGTACCCTAAAGAGCAGCGTGCCGGTGCTTTGGCCATTTACTCACTGGGTATTCCTTTTGGTATTATGTTGGCATTTTTCGCCTCAGCATTCATATTACGCGGTGGCGATGCTAATTGGCGTTTAGTGTTGCTCAGCGTGGGCATACCAGGGGTGTTGTTGGCGATTTTACTGAAGCTAACCGTTAAAGAACCAGCCCGAGGCGGAAACTTAAATACTGCTGCGGCTAAAACGCCGTCTTGGCAATCAATCAAAATTTTATTAACGATCCCTTCTTGGTGGGGTATGTGTATTGCTATTTCACTAGCATCATTTGGTAGTTATGCGATCTCTACATGGATGATGGATTTCTATTTACGCGCTTATCCTGGGTTAGATCTTACCAGTTTGCTTATTAAGGTTGGTATCATTAACGGCACTGCATATGCATTTGGAGTCTGGTTTGGTGGTGCAGTAACCGATAAATGGGGTAAAACAAACAAAGGCGCTTATGGTTGGGTGCCAGCGATAGGACTCGTGCTTGGTGTACCAGCATATATAGCCTCCGTGCAGGTGCAAGATCTTAATACATCCCTAGCGTTACTGACCATATTGCTATTTACCAGTGGTTTCTATTTGGGTCCATCGTTTGCGTTAGCGCAAACCTTAGCGCCCGTAAAAGTGCGAGCTATGTCTACCGCATTGTTCTTTTTTGTGTTAAATATCATAGCCCTTGGCGGTGGTCCGACCTTTATTGGTATTTTAAGTAAGTCGTTAACAGCAGAGCATGGTGAAGTTGAGGCCTTGCGATTCTCCTTATCAGCCGTTTCAGTACCTTATGTATTAGCGATCATCGCTTTTGTTTGGACCGCAAGAAGGATCCCAGCAGATTGGGCAGCAGCAGAGAAACGTAACGGTTAAAAGGAAGACAAGTTGGAACATGATAACGAAGTGAATGTGCATTTTGCCCATGCGAATGGCTTTCCCGCAGGGAGTTATCGTAAGTTGTTTGATGCACTTAACGACGACTATGGTTTATGCGCCCTAGAAAAATTTGGTCACACCAATCGATTCCCTATTTCAAAGAACTGGCATAATCAAACTCAGGAGTTGATTGACTATATTGAGTCAACGCAGCGACAACCTGTTTATGCGGTAGGACATTCGTTTGGTGGAGTCGTCTCATATATGGCGGCATGCACGAGACCTGACTTATTTAAGGGGCTGATTATGCTTGATCCGCCTATGATTACCGGATTAACCCGTTGGTTTTTTGGGGGGATAAAAGCTACATCCTTAATAGATAAATTTACACCTGCAGGGAAAACGGCTAATCGTTGTCGTCGCTGGGGCAAAGATCAGGATTTAGTCGCATATTTTCAAGCTAGAACGTTATTTAAAGACATGGATAAGGACTGTATCGCTGACTATGTAAACAGTGTGACTGAACAACGAGATGAGCATCTACATTTAAATTTCAAACCGGAGGTTGAAGCGAATATATTTCGTAACGTTCCTGATGATATTCCGCGCTACTACGGTAAGCTTGCCTGTCCGGCACTATTGGTAACAGGGGAACATACGATGGTGTGTACTGAGCGTCGTATACGCCCCTTTATTCGCGGTAATCATTTAGAACATAGAGTATTTTCTGGTGGTGGGCATATGTTCCCCCTTGAATCCCCAATTGAAACCGCTACGTTAATTAATCAGACGATTGAAAGATGGCGCACAGATCAGTAAAAAATGGGATAAAATCAATCCATAAAAAAACCAGACTAAGTCTGGTTTTTGGGTTTACATCTAGTGATTAGATCCCGACTTTAAGACCGAGCATTTCTCGGGTTACTAAAACAACACCTTTGTCGGTGACGCGAAACCCTCTTGCCCTGTCTTCGTCATGGTTGTGTCCAATCACCATGCCTTCTGGCACGATGCAACCGCGATCGATAATGGCTTTCTTTATCTTACAATTACGCTTAATTTCTACATCGGGTAGCAAAACTGACTCTTCTATTTCACTAAAAGAATGAACGTGTACATTCGAGAAACACAAACTCTTACGCACAGTCGCGCCAGATATAATACAACCACCACTGACAACAGAGTCAATCGCGGCACCACAGCGGTTATATTCTTCCCAAACGAATTTTGCTGGTGGCAACTGCTCTTGATAGGTCCATATTGGCCACTTTTTGTCGTACAGGTTAAGCGGTGGTTTAGGGGATACTAATTCCATGTTCGCTAACCAAAATGAATCCAAGGTGCCTACATCTCGCCAGTAGGAAACTTCTCCGTCTTCGTTGGCAAACGGATAGGCGTAAACAGCATGCTCTTTTATAATTGAGGGAATAATATCTTTACCAAAATCACGCTCAGACCCTTCATTTTGTGAATCTCGTTTCAGGTGTTCAAACAGAAAATCAGTATCAAAGACATAATTGCCCATGGATGCAAGACAGCGCGTTGGGTCATTAGGTAATGGGGTAGGGTGTTCTGGTTTTTCTTCAAAACCTAAAATACGATAATTTTCATCAACCGACATAACGCCAAATGCACCTGCAGCTTCTTCGATTGGAACAGGCATACAGCTCACAGTCATCTTCGCACCGGACTCTACATGGTGTGCAAGAATATTCGCATAATCCATACTGTAAATATGGTCACCAGATAAAATCATGACATATTTAGGTATTTCATCACGAATGATATCGATGTTTTGAAATACAGCATCGGCCGTACCTTCATACCAATTACCTGATGAACGCTGAGATGCAGGTAAAATTTCTACAGATTCTCCTAATTCTTTTCTGAAGTGGCCCCAACCTCTTACGAGATGACGGATCAAAGAGTGCGATTTATATTGGGTCACGACGCCAATACGTTTTATCCCTGAATTTATACAGTTTGATAATGGGAAGTCGATGATTCTAAATTTCCCACCAAAATACAAAGCAGGCTTAGCCCGCCAGTCGGTCAATTCGTGAAGACGAGAACCTCTACCACCAGCTAAAATCAAGGCGTAGGTTTCGCGGGTCAGGTTGCTAATATAACGAGGACTTGGATTGGGCATAACAATTGACTCCATTCTTATTTGATTTTTTTTTTGACGTTCTCAGTGCACAGATAGGACACAATAACGGACCTTCATTTATTCGGTTGCCGTTTTCGTGAAACCCAGTGTGGCACGGGCTGGCTTTGATTTCAATTTGCTTATTGATCAATTGACATTCATTTTTTACATATTAGTAACTTAATTAATATGAACCTAGAAAGCCCGATATTAAAAGGGTTTTACTTTCTATGTCTATTATTTCAAACTCGCGCTGAGTTAATCCTTATCTATGAAGGGTTAGATGTTTTTGAGTGTTTATTTGATTGGTCGTTTTTCTTCTCGTATTGTGCTGGTAAACTATGGCATATTTTTGATTAATATAATTTTTTTCCAAGATCTGAGTATATGTATTCGCGCTAAATCATGGGAAAGTGTTAAATAAATGTTATATATTCACACACTGTTGAGTGAGGAGCTGCGTCATGTTGAAAAAGTTAGGCTTGGGAATTGTTGCATTTTTGATTTTTTTAGTTGTGGTGGGTTGGTGCTTACCTTCAGATTTTAAGGTTGTACGTACCATTAGAATAAATGCTCCTGCCAATATCATATTCGACAATGTAAAAGATTTACGTCAATGGCAAAACTGGGGCGTGTGGTTCAAGCGCGATCCCAATATGCAAGTGGCATACGCGGGTCCTGATGCAGCCGTGGGAATGAGTTCAACGTGGCAAAGTGAGTCCCAAGGGAATGGGGAAATGGAAGTTATTGCGATTGAAGAAGATCAGCGATTTATTTACACGTTGACCTTTCCCGATATGGGGATGGGCTCAACAGGCGAACTTACTTTGCGAGATAAAGACGGTGAAACTGTTGTTATTTGGCATGATTACGGCGACGTAGGTGGAAATCCGTTGTTGCACTACGTTGCTTTCTTTATGGATCGTATGATTGGCGAAGACTTGCAGATGGGTTTAGAAAATTTGAAAGTGATATCAGAAGCTGAATTTCAGCGATTGTAAATTGAGGCTCGCACAGGTTCAGTCTAGGTGTGCTCTATAGCTTTTTAGTTAAAACATCTCAATCTCCCATTATGGGATAAATGTCAAAGTAATTGGTTTGAGAGGTGATATGAGTCGATTTCCAACCCATGGCAGCGTAGAACTTGATGTTGTTGATAATATTTTGTTGGTAGAAGGTCATGGACCGTGGAATTTGGAATCTGTAATGGAGTCTGAAACGCACATGGAACCCATATTGAAACAACTGAGCGGCCGTCGCTGGGGGGCATTAGTTGTGCTGCATGGAGACCCGATTTATGTTCCTGACGCGGCAGCATTTTTATCAAAAGTTATACAAGCTCAAAAAGCGTTAGGCAGAGTCGCAACGGCCATGGTCGTAGAACAGTCAAATACACCGGCGTTTTCAAAACGTCATTTGGCACAAGTATTTGATGATGCTGGCGAAAATTACCGTTTTTTCCCTGATAAAAAGCAGGCTAAGTGGTGGTTAATACAGCAAATCATGAAGATCTCAGATTGAATTGCTTGCCTCTAATTAAACTGTAAAAACCGACTAAGCTCATTTTCTAATCATTTTTCGCTAATACATTAGCGACCTTAGAAGCCGAATTAATACTTAATTTAGCACAAACGTGACGGCCGGCCTGGGCTAACAAGGTCAAATCTATGCCGCTTGTAATACCCATACCATTTAGCATATAAACCACATCTTCGGTGGCGACATTACCCGATGCGCCTTTCGCGTACGGACATCCTCCTAACCCCGCTACTGCGCTATCCACCGTATTGATACCGAGTTGCAGGGCAACTAAAATATTGGCCAATGCTTGGCCATAGGTATCGTGAAAGTGAACAGCCACTGCTGATTTAGGTACGATTTCTAATACGGCTGTGAGCATAGATTGTGTTGCGTTGGGTGTACCCACACCAATAGTATCTCCCAAGGAGATCTCGTAGCACCCCATATCAAGAAGGATTTTCGCTACCCTAGCAACGTTTTCGGGGGCTATATCCCCTTCATAAGGGCAACCTAGGACACAAGAAACATAGCCTCTAACGTTAATTCCACGCGCTTTGGCCGCCGCTACAACAGGTTTAAAACGCTCGAGGCTTTCAGCAATGGAGCAATTTATATTCTGCTGGGAGAAGGTTTCAGATGCTGAGCCAAAAATAGCGACTTCATCGGCACCGGCTAGCATTGCGGCCTCAAAACCTTTTAAATTGGGCGTTAATGCACTGTACGTCACCCCTTTTACGCGATGAATTGCAGCGAACACCTGGGAGGAGTCTGCCATTTGGGGTACCCATTTGGGTGATACGAAACTGCCCGTTTCAATCATCGTTAACCCGGCTTTCGCCAGCTCATCGATTAAAGTTACTTTGGTCGCCAAATCGATATTTTGCTTCTCATTTTGCAACCCGTCCCTAGGACCGACTTCAACAATTTTGACATGTTTAGGTAAATTGCGGTTCACGATGAAGGCTCCTCACTGGCATTAAAGTCCAATAATGCGGCTCCACCGTCTACGAGTTCACCTGCCTGATAATAGAATTCGCTCACTAAACCGTCTTGCGTGGCTTTAATAGCATGTTCCATTTTCATGGCTTCCATTATCATTAATGTATGTCCTTTTTTAACGCTTTGATTGGGCTCAACTAATAGCGCTACAATCGTACCGTTCATCGGCGCAACAAAGGCACCGTGTTGATCATTGTCATCGCTCACCCCTAAGTCTTTTTGCACATGGGTAAATTTAGCGATTCCATGGCTATGAAATACTGCATATTCATGTTCAATTTGGTTTACGGTGACACTTTCGCTATGTCCGTTGACGGTAGCGAGCAGTCGATTACCGGTTAGTTGCCCTTCACATTGATAGGACTGACCCTGCAAAACAATCATAAACGTACCCTGTGGTGTGCACGCTTGATTATCGACTTTTAGTCTTTGTACTTTGACTTCATGCTCTAGATTATCCAACAGAACCGAGTAGTTATTTACGTATATATCGTTTGCGCGCCAGTCACAAATAAGATCCCAAGGTGATTGACTGTCCTGGTTATTTACTGATGTGCGAGGCTGCTCAGACAAAGACAAGTACATGGCTAAATTTAGTAGTTGGTTTTTGTTGTCCAAACTATTTTTTTGGAAGATTTGCTCATGATGCTTTTCGATAAAGCTCGTATCAATTTCTTCATCTTTAAAGGCTTGAGTATCGATTAAGCGACGTAAAAATGGGATATTGGTGGTAACACCGTCAATACGGTATTCTCCAAGAGATTGACTTAATCGTGCTAACGCTCTTTCTCGGTCTGTATCCCATACTATTAACTTAGCGATCATCGGATCGTAATAAACAGATACCTCATCACCTTGTACTACTCCGCTGTCGATCCGAACATGAGTAGATTCTTGTGGCGTTTCCAGTAAGTGTAGAATACCGGTCGCGGGCAAAAATTCGTTGTCTGGATCTTCAGCGTAAATACGCGCCTCAAAAGCGTGACCATTAATGCGTAATTCATCTTGAGTTTTAGGTAAGGTTTCATTGGCTGCGATGCGTAACTGCCATTCCACTAAATCTTGTCCTGAAATCATTTCGCTGACAGGGTGCTCGACTTGTAATCGAGTATTCATTTCCATGAAATAGAATTTGCCATCTGTATCAAGTAAGAACTCGACGGTTCCTGCGCCTACATAGTCAATCGCTTTGGCTGCTTTTAACGCTGCATCGCCCATGGCCGCGCGTAGGGCTGAAGACATTTTGAAGGCAGGTGCTTCTTCTATCACTTTTTGATGGCGTCTTTGCACAGAGCAATCACGCTCAAAGATATGCACTCCATTACCATGATGGTCACAAAATACTTGAACTTCGACGTGGCGAGGTTGCGTCAAATATTTTTCAACCAGCATGATATTGTCGCTAAAACTCGACATGGCTTCACGCTTTGCGGCCGCAAGCGCGTCATCAAATTCGTCTGCGCTCCATACTTGGCGCATGCCTTTTCCACCGCCACCGGCGGCGGCTTTAAGTAAAACAGGGTAACCCATGTCGTCTGCGTGTTGTTTGATAAGCGCAGCTGATTGGTCTGCGCCATGATAGCCGGGTACTAAAGGTACATTGGCTTGTTGCATAATATGCTTGGCTGCAGATTTAGAGCCCATCGCTTCGATGGCTTGAATAGGGGGGCCGACAAAAATGATATTATTGTCAGCGCAGGCTTTGGCAAAACCTGCATTTTCTGACAAAAATCCATAGCCTGGGTGAATAGCATCCGCACCTGTTGCCTTGGCAGCAGCGAGCACTTTATCAATTTTCAGGTAACTCTGATTAGATGGCGAAGGACCAATATGAATAGCCTCATCAGCCATTTTGACATGTAGTGCTTTACTGTCCGCGTCGGAGTATAAGGCAACGGTTTGAATACCCATGCGCTTTGCTGTATTGATAATACGGCAACAAATTTCGCCACGATTGGCAATTAGGAGTTTTTTAATCATGAGATATACCAATTGGGTCGACGTTTTTGTAAAAAGGCACCTAGACCTTCTTGGCCTTCGGTTGATACCCGCGTTTTAGCAATGCGTTCGCTGGTTGTATTCCTAAGAGTCTCATCCGGAACACGGTTTACCACATCAAATATCAGCTGTTTGGCTGCGGATACGGCATGGGGACCATTTTTAAGAATATTATCCAACATGCTATCGATAGTGCTATCTAGCTCTTCTTCGGTGACACTTTCACTTAATAAACCGATGCGTCTGGCTCGGCGCGAAGAGAATACTTCAGCGGTGGTAAAGTAACGTCGCGAATTTCGTTCGCCGATCGCTTGAATGACATACGGACTAATCGTGGCAGGTATCAACCCCAATTTAACTTCACTTAAGCAGAACTTGCTTAACTTACTGCCTACCGCCATATCACAGCAGGCGATTAAGCCTACAGCGCCACCAAATGCAGCACCCTGCACTCTAGCAATGGTTGGTTTAGGCAAGGTATTAAGCGTGTGCAACATAGTGGCTAGATTGTTAGCGTCGCTTAGGTTCTGCTCATAGGTGTATGTCGCCATGCGCTTCATCCAGTTTAAATCAGCGCCCGAGCAGAAACTTTTACCTGTCGCAGCAAGAATGACTGCGCGTACCGTTTGGTTATTGCCAAGTCGAGTGAATATTTCGCTTAAACGAGCAATCAAAACGTCGTCGAAAGCATTGTGGACCTCGGGCCTATTTAGGGTAACAGTCGCCACTCCACGTTGGTCAATTTCACAGGTTACATGGTCTGTTACCGTATTTGGGATTATTGGGTTGTCCATACTCAGGCCTCCTTACATTCTGAACACCCCAAACTGGGTGTCCTCAATTGGTTTATTTAAACTGGCCGAAATTGACAGCCCAAGTACCATGCGTGTATCAGCTGGGTCGATTACACCGTCGTCCCAAAGGCGAGCTGAGGCGTAATAGGGGTGTCCCTGATGTTCGTAATTATCAATAATGGGTTGTTTAAAGATTTTTTCTTCTTCGTCACTCCAAGTCTCGCCTGCTCGCTCACGTTGTTCGCGTTTAACTTGGGAGAGTACGCCTGCAGCCTGTTCACCACCCATTACCGATATGCGTGCGTTAGGCCACATAAACATAAAACGAGGGTCATAGGCTCGACCGCACATGCCATAATTACCCGCGCCGAAACTACCGCCAATTAAAACGGTAAATTTCGGGACGTTAGCACATGCGACAGCTGTCACCATTTTAGCGCCATGCTTTGCTATGCCGCCTGCCTCATATTGCTTGCCGACCATAAAACCGGTGATGTTTTGCAAGAAAATAAGTGGAATTTTGCGCTGGGTGCAAAGCTCAATAAAGTGGGCGCCTTTTTGCGCTGACTCACTGAATAAAATCCCATTATTGGCGACAATGCCGACTGGATAGCCGAATATACGTGCAAACCCACAAATTAATGTGCTGCCGTAAAGTGCTTTAAATTCGTCAAATTCGGAACCATCAACCACTCGGGCAATGACTTCGCGAACGTCGTAATGTTGGCGCGAATCTTTAGGGATAATGCCGTAAATATCTTCTTTAGGATAAGACGGTTCTACGCTCGTCTTAACATCCAAAGCCAAAGGTTTAACGCGATTCAACCGTGCAATTGCATCTCGGGCGATATGTAGTGCGTGCTGATCGTTGTTGGCTAAATGGTCAACCACACCCGATGTTCTGCAGTGCACATCCCCACCACCCAATTCTTCAGCTGTGACCACTTCGCCCGTAGCGGCTTTAACTAAAGGCGGCCCACCGAGAAAAATAGTACCTTGGTTTCTCACGATAATTGATTCATCTGCCATGGCTGGTACGTATGCACCACCGGCGGTGCAACTACCCATTACGACGGCAATTTGCGGTATGTTCTGTGCTGACATGGTGGCCTGATTAAAAAAGATACGGCCAAAATGCTCTCTGTCAGGAAACACTTCATCTTGACGGGGTAGGTTAGCACCACCTGAGTCAACCAAGTAGATACAGGGTAAGTTGTTTTGTTGCGCGATGGTTTGCGCGCGTAAATGCTTTTTCACGGTTAAAGGGTAGTAGGTTCCACCTTTAACCGTGGCATCGTTGGCGACTATCATACATTCGATACCTGAAACTCGACCGATACCTGCAATAACGCCAGCGCTGGGCACATAGTCGTCGTAGACTTCCCATGCCGCCAGTTGAGATATTTCTAAGAATGGAGAGCCTGCATCCAGTAATTCATCAATACGCACTCTTGGCAGCAATTTACCTCGATCGGTATGGCGCTTATTCGCTTTCTCGCCACCACCTTGTTTGATCAAACTAATTTTTTCGTTTAGATCATCTATTTGCGCCTGCATATGCGCTGCGTTTTCTACAAACTCTTGTGATTTGGAATTTATTTTACTGATTATGCGGGGCACGGTATTGCTCCAAATTAATGGCCGTCAAGTTCGCTGATGGCACTGTGTTGCAAAGTAACGTTTAACACGCGATGTGAGTTATATGCTTTTTCAAGTTAAGTTAAGCTGACTCTTTGAATAGTTCGCGACCAATTAACATACGGCGAATTTCTGATGTTCCCGCGCCAATTTCATACAGCTTCGCATCACGTAGTAAGCGACCGGCTGGAAATTCATTGATATAACCGTTGCCACCAAGAAGTTGAATAGCATCAAGGGCCATTTTAGTCGCCAATTCTGCTGAATATAGAATAACGGCTGCTGCATCTTTGCGGGTTGTTTCGCCCCGATCACACGCACGCGCGACTGTGTATACATAGGCCCGAGCGGCATTCATTTGAGTGTACATATCGGCAACCTTACCTTGTACCAGTTGAAACTCTCCTATGGACTGTCCAAATTGCTTACGGTCGTGAATATAAGGCACCACTAAATCCATACAGGCTTGCATAATCCCAAGCGGACCACCAGATAGAACAAGGCGTTCATAATCTAATCCGCTCATTAGCACGCGGACACCATCCCCCTCATTACGGATCATGTTTTCAGCAGGAACAGGACAATCAATAAAGACCAGTTCGCAGGTATTAGATGAACGCATGCCTAACTTATCGAGTTTTTGTGCTTGACTAAAACCCTCAGTGCCACGCTCAACGATAAACGCACTCATCCCTTTTGAACCTGCGCTAAGATCGGTTTTGGCGTAAATCACAAAAGTATGGGCATCTGGTCCGTTAGTGATCCACATTTTATTACCATTGAGAATATAGTGGTCGCCTTTTTTATCAGCGCGCAGCTTCATACTGACTACATCGGAGCCTGCATTAGGTTCACTCATCGCCAAGGCTCCGATATGTTCTCCACTGACCAACTTAGGTAGATATTTTTCTTTTTGCGCCTCAGATCCATTTTTATGAATTTGATTAACACATAAGTTTGAATGAGCGCCGTAACTTAAGCCAATACCGGCAGATGCACGACTGACTTCTTCCATTGCCACAACATGGGCTAAGTAACCCATATTAGAGCCACCATATTGCTCGGCAACTGTCACACCTAAAAGGCCCATTTCGCCTAGTTTTGGCCATAATTGATTAGGAAAGCTATTTTCTAAATCTGATTTATCAGCTAGTGGTGCTATCTCACCTTGAGCGAAGTTATATACATGCTCGCGTAACATATCGATGTCTTCGCCAAGACCAAAGTTCAGAGTAGGGTAGGGGGCATTCATGCTGTTTTTCCTTGCTTAATTGTGGTCAGTTCGTCTTTACAACGGGCTTCTACATCATCAAGCTCCATCATTAAGGCTTTAATATCTTCTAGTTGTTGATTCATCACGATACGTTTTTGCTCAGTCATACTAAGCATGGCCTCTAGTTGCGCTTCTGAATTTTGATTGCTGTCATATAAGTCAAATAGGGTCTTGGTTTCAGCTAAGGAAAAACCTAAGCGTTTACCGCGTAATATTAGCTTCAAACGTACTTTGTCTTTTTTCTTATAAACTCGATTTTGTCCATTACGCGTAGGGTTGAGTAGTCCTGATTCTTCGTAAAAACGAATTGAACGTGAAGTGATATCAAGATTTTTTGCTAATTCGCCTATCGTGTAAATTTTTTCGGTCATGGTTCGGCCTTGTGACAAAATTATGGGTTATTAGATGAATATTTATTACGCCAACCTTTACGTTAACGTAAGGTGTAGGTTAATGTAAGGTAAAGTATGAGTTACAATTCGTCAACATCGATAGATAAAAAATATTTCTCTTTCATTTATTTTTGTAAAAAGAAGTCTGGTTTTATTTGTTGTATTTTTACGTTACGTTAACTAACTCCGCGTTTTTATTGACTTAAAATGACGCGGGTGTATCGAAATAATATTGAGGAGAGCAAAATGAGTAGCGATTCGGTGGTAATTGTAAGTGCGAAACGCACCCCTTTAGGTGGGTTCATGGGCGGCTTGTCGGCACTAAGTGCATGTGATTTGGGGGCGAGTGCTATCCGAGCGGTGTTAGATGAAGCCGGCGCTAATAGACCTGTAGTAGATGAAGTTATCATGGGTTGCGTTTTGCCAGCAGGCCTCGGCCAGGCCCCTGCACGTCAGGCGAGCATAAAAGCTGGCCTTCCTTTAGCAAGCGGCGCAATCACACTCAATAAAGTGTGTGGTTCTGGTATGAAGGCGGTGATGTTAGCCCACGACTTGATCAAAGCGGGAAGCGCCAAAGTAGTGGTCGCTGGTGGTATGGAAAGCATGACTAATGCGCCTTATATCTTGCCAAAAGGACGTCAAGGCTATCGTATGGGCCACGGCCAGATGCTGGATCACATGATGTTAGATGGTCTCGAGAATGCTTATGATGGCAAAGCCATGGGTTGTTTTGCTCAATCTAAAGCTGATGAAGAAAACATCACGCGCGAGCAAATGGATGAGTTTGCGTTAAGTTCGTTGACAAAAGCCAATGACGCTATTGCCAATGGATTATTTAAAGACGAAATTACGCCGGTCACTATTACATCTCGCAAAGGTGAGGTTGTGATTGAAAACGATGAAGGGCCAGGTAATGCGCGTCCTGAGAAAATACCTTCACTGCGTCCTGCATTTACCAAAGATGGCACCGTGACGGCAGCTAATTCAAGCTCCATATCTGATGGTGCTGCCGCGTTATTAGTAATGAGTGAATCAGAGGCTAAAGCGCAAGGATATACACCGTTGGCTCGTATTGTTGGGCATAGTTCAAATGCGATAGAGCCAGAAAACTTTACCGTGGCACCAGTAGGTGCAATGGAAAAGTTATTCGCCCAAACCGGTTGGTCAAAAGATGACGTTGATTTGTTTGAGATAAACGAAGCTTTTGCCATGGTGACTATGCTGGGTATGAGTAAATTAGGAATCGATCCTGCTAAAGTCAATGTAAAGGGCGGAGCATGCGCTTTAGGTCACCCAATTGGTGCATCAGGTGCGCGTATTATCGTGACTTTATTACATGCTATGAAGCAACGTAATTTGAAAAAAGGCGTTGCTGCTATTTGCATCGGTGGCGGCGAAGCAACCGCAATCGCATTTGAAATGCTCAACTAACGCAATATTGCTATTCATTACGACAGGTGGCGTCTCGGCGCCATCTTCTTATCCTGCTTTTTTTCTTCCTGTAACTCATTGTATAGTATCGTGATAAATTAGTTCTAATGTTGATAATATAACTGATTAAACGGTTATATTGCTTGGTGTTCTAGCGCTATGGAAATAATATGAAATTTATACATCTCACTATTTTTGCTATTTTTCTCGGTTTATTAAGCGCCTGCGCAGATACCCCATTTAAGCAAAATAGTGCGAACCAAGATAAGGCATTGGAGTCAGTCAAACGGGGTTCGACTCTACTCAGTAATGTCAGCTTTGATCAAGTTATGGCGCTCAATACGACTATGTTCGATGAGGGAAGCGACAGCAGTATACAATTAGCATATGGAAATTCGCCATTGCAATACGGCCGTTTGTACTTGCCAAAAGTTAGCGATGCAGACGGAGATCAGCATAAAGCGCCATTGGTTATATTCATTCACGGAGGGTGTTGGTTGAATGCTTATAATATTAAACATAGCGCTGCATTTAGTCAGTCATTAGCGCAACAAGGCTTTGCAGTTTGGTCCCTGGAGTATCGACGTACTGGGGATGCTGGGGGAGGTTGGCCCGGTAGCCTGAATGATGTACTCAAAGGCGTGAGCTTTGCCCAATCATTTAGAGATTATCCTATTGATTTGAAAAATATCGTTCTCGTTGGCCATTCTGCCGGCGGACACCTAGCGTTATTAGCGAGCTCACCCCAAAGAAATTTATTTAAAGGTGATGAACGGGTCAAAGGCGTAATTGGTTTGGCGGCAATCGTTGATGTGGTTAACTATTCTAAAGGACAAAATAGTTGTCAAACTGCCACTTCAGCTTTTTTCGGCGGAGATACTGAGCAAAAACAAAATGCTTATCGATTAGGCTCACCTTTGTCTTACCCTTTACCTGAAAATACTCTCCTATTACAAGGCGATGCCGATACTATCGTAGAAATCGGTCAAGCAAGTAATAGTGGTTTGACGTATAAAATTGTGGCGGGGGCAGGGCATTTTGATTGGATCCATCCGCAGACTAATGCGTATCAAGTTTTTTTATCTGCTTTAGAAAATCGAGTTAGTAATCCATGAAAGTCGTCAATCAAGAACAAATAGAAAAATGGGATTTAGAGGATCCACTGGCATCTAAACGCTTAGCGTTTTCGTTGCCCGATAACATAGTTTACCTGGACGGTAACTCTTTAGGGGCCATGCCCAGTGGTGCAAAGTTACGCGCTAAAACTGTGCTAGACGAGCAATGGGGTAATGATTTGATCACCAGTTGGAATAAGCATAACTGGATTGATTTACCGCTAACCGTTGGCAACAAAATAGCGCCTATTATTGGTGCTGCATCTGGACAAGTCGTGTGTTGTGATTCTACCTCTATCAACTTATTTAAAGTGCTAAGTAGTGCGATGGCATTACAGAAATCACGCTCTGTGGTTTTGTCTTTGGCGGGTAATTTCCCCACTGACTTGTATATGGTTGAAGGCTTAGCTTCCGTCTTGGGTGAAGATGCATGTCACTTAAAACTTGTTGATGAGAGCGCGTTAGAAAACGCCCTCAATGTGGATGTTGCGGTATTAATGTTGACCCAAGTCGACTTTAGGTCAGGGAGATTGTTAAATATGCAGCGCCTGACTCAGTTAGCACATGAGCATGGTATTTTGGTCATATGGGATTTAGCCCATAGTGCTGGTGCTTTACCAATCGAGTTAGACGCTTGTGAAGTTGATTTTGCAGTGGGTTGTGGTTACAAATATCTGAATGGTGGACCAGGTGCGCCTGCTTTTTTATATGTGGCACAGCGTCACCATAATAATGTGACTCAACCACTTAAAGGCTGGATGGGTCATAAACATCCATTTGCGTTTTCCGCTGGCTATGAACAAGCGAACGACATCAGCCAGTACCTGTGCGGTACCCCAAATGTGATATCTATGAGTATTTTAGATGCGGCGCTTGATGTGTTTTCCGATGTCAGCATGTATGCTTTACGAGAAAAATCAGTGGCGCTTAGCGAACTATTTATTACGCTTGTAGAGGGCAATTCAAGTTTAAGCGAGTTACATTTGGTTTCGCCAAGAGATGCCAAATTAAGAGGAAGTCAGCTTGCCTTTCGTCACGAACATGCTCATGCCATCTGCCAAGCATTAATTCATTATGGGGTGATTGCCGATTTTCGCGCGCCGGACATATTGCGCTTTGGATTTACGCCGCTTTATTTGCGCTATCAGGATATGTTGAAAAGTACCGATATATTAGCCAAAATTATTCGTCAAAAAATTTATCAGCATCCTCAGTTTAATCTTCAGCAAAAAGTAACGTGAATAGATCCAATGTAAGCTTTGCGATTGAGTCAAGCTTACATTGTGAAGCTGCGCTAAGCGATATCATCTAGCAGTTCGCGGATTTTGGTGTAACGATTTTCTTGTTCATCATTTAATACGCCGCTTTCAACTGTTTTGACGCAGCGCTGAATGGTTTTTTTGTAAGCTTCATCACAATGTAGTTGCTTGATCGTAAGAACTTGTAATAGATTTAATGCGATGGCCGAATTTTTAGGCATCAAGGTAAAAGCATCAACGAAAGTGTGGAACGCGCTATCTATATCACCTTCTTGAAAACGTTGAACACCTGAATTATTTAGCTCTTTTGAACTTAATTTAATACGACCCTTCTCAACTTTTTCTTGCTCTATGTAGTGCAAAAAAATTCCACTACTTTGATCATTCTCGTCACATCGACGAGCTATCTCTAGCAGCATTTCCTGACTGCGTGCATGTAAGCCTATTTCGTGAAATGCTTTGGCTTTATCAAGTAACGCTTCAATCGATTCGTTTTCCCAGTTTTCATCGTCTAATTGTTCGAGTAGCGATTTCGCATTATCTTTTTCATCTGCCAAATACAACATCCGAGCGTTAATGACATTGATTTGATCTTGCATATCGGCCTTCGGAAATGCCTGACGGAGTTGACGGATATATTCATTCGCTTGTTTAACGAGGGCTGCAGTTTGTTCTTCATCTGCGGTCATGGCGTAATCAATACCCGCTCTAGCCACATTTAAATAATGTTCGGGCATATCATGAATGGAGTTTTTGGCAAACTTTACGATTTTTTTTGCTGCCTCAAACTGGATATGATAATCGTGGGTGATACGCGATAGATCTAATGCTGTTTTATGTCTTCTAATGTTCCTTGGTGATATTTCTGACGCCATTAAAACGCATTCTAATGCGGTATCAAAGTCACCTTGTTTAATTTGCAAAGACATAAGTAAGTCGTATGCGGCAAGTTGAGACTCAGGCTTAAACGCGAGACGTAATACGAGTTTTTCCGCCGCTTCATCTTCATTCAAAAAAAGATGGGTTTTGACTAAACCCAATTGTGCCCAAGTAAATTTCTGTACATTCAATATGGCTTGATAAAATACTTTTGCTTGTGAGTATTGTCCACAAGCCTGCAAAATTTCGCCCTTTATCTTTAAAGCTAAGGGAAAAAACTCGGAGTTTTTGGGTTCACTCAAAAATATCTCTACTTCTGACAACGCTTTGGGGAACTGTTTTTTTTCTATACACCAATAAATATTTTGTAACGCACGTTTACGGCTTAGTATCCGAGTAAGACGGCGATCTAATTCTTTAACGGTAAACGGTTTAGCGAGGAAATCGTCAGGTTGTAATTCGACAATACTTTGTACTAAATCTGCGGTGGTATCTGCACTGATAAAAACAAAAGCAGTACTGGGAGGTAACTCCCCATTGCGATTAATTTCATCGTAAAAGTAATAACCATCTTGCTCATGTTTGAGGTTATAAGAACACACGATAAGGTCATAGCGTTGATGACGTATCTTATTAAGGGCAAGATTTACCTTGTCCACATAGGTAATGTCGCTAAAACCCAGCTCTTCCAGGGAATATTTCATGTATCCCTTGGCGAGAACCTGATCGTCAACAATCAGTACCTTGGTTTCTTTAGCAATCAGTGGGTTCATGTATACAACTCAAAATGTTGATTATTAAAGGTTATCGTACTTTTACAGAAAATTATAAGTACAAATCATAATCTTGAAAGATATTTTACACTGATAGGCTAGATCGTTTATAAAAATTAGCGGAACGTATGCACAAAAGACAGTTGCTAAAGACGATTGTAAATATAAATTTATGCTGCATACGCTTTTATAAAAAACAGCGATGCTTATCGCTGGAGATGCCCTGCAAATAAGGTTTTTCACAATAAATATGGATAGCAGATAAAACAAAAAGTGGTGGTCGCTACTGGGCTTGAACCACGTCGCCTGGGTTTGTAAAGAACGGCGATGTTTATCGCGGGAGATACTATACAAATAAGGTTTTTTTAGAATAAATATGGATAGAAGGTGTAACAAGAAGTGGTGGTCGCTACTGGGCTTGAATCACGTCGCCTGGGTTTGTAAAGAACGGCGATATTTATCGTTGGAGATTCTATACAAATAAGGTTTTTTTAGAATAAATATGGATAGAAGGTAAAACAAGAAGTGGAGGTTGCTACTGGGCTTGAACCACGTCGCCTGGGTTTGTAAAGAACGGCGATATTTATCGCGGGAGATACTATATAAATAAGGTTTTTTTAGAATAAATATGGATAGAAGGTGTAACAAGAA
>TARA_R110001632_G_scaffold58684_2_pt1 | contig 20567 bp, 20 predicted proteins | sample TARA_R110001632 | Tara Oceans TARA_R110001632 (sample SAMEA4398266) | marine metagenome | biome: Polar Biome; feature: [SRF] surface water layer (ENVO:00010504); material: water (ENVO:00002006), including particulate matter (ENVO:01000060) such as... | depth 5 m
AATCTTGTTTAAAATCACTATTCAATAATTCTTTATTCATATTAATATTACCATTTTCTATCAATCCTATTTTACCCATAATATAAAAAATATGTTTTCTTAATTTAAATTGTATATCGTATAATTCTTTATTTAAAACATTATTTGAAATAACATCACGATGAATATCCCAATTTTTTATATCATATTTAATTTCATATAAAAACCTTTTAAAATTACATACTTTCATACTATAATCTTTTAATTCTTTAATACTATACACAAAATTAAAATAACCCGCTTTTTCAATTTCATCTAATGGTTTAATACTATTATTATAATTATATTTATATATACGTTTTCGGTGTTTTTCATTTTTAGATGATTGTATTTTTTCTACATATTTTTTATATGTTTCTTCATTTATTGTTTTTATTTTATCATAAGAAAAAAAATCTATTGTAAATCTTTCTAATCCTTCTCCGCTTTCATCTTTATAATCGTCGTCATCGTCCTTTAATTCCGTTATATTTTCCCTTTGAAAAAATATCTCAAACACATCTCTATACAAATAAGAATTTATACAAAATTCTAACTTGTTATATAAATAAACTCTATACATAAATTGTAATTCTTCATTATCTTTTAAACTTAATATGTCTTCCCCTTCAAATAATAGATTCTTCCATTCTTGTAAATGTTCTACATCTTTTAATTTAATGGGATATTTATTATAATCAAATCCCGAATATTGCGTATTTATTGCTACGTATATAAGATTACTTGTAAAATTACGAACACGCCTACTTGCTTGAATTGTGTCCCTCATTAAACACGAATTTACATTAACACCATATATAAATAAATAATCAAATTCCCAATTTGGATTAGTATATGAAATACCCGCCGTAATTGTTGGACTATACATTAATAAATATAATCCTACCCATTCGTTATTTAAATCTACATCTAGATTTAAAGGATTATTTTTATCATAAAATTTCCATTTTGTTTTATCTTTGTAAAAATCTGGTATTTCTATTTTTATTTTTTCTAATATTTGTTGTTGTAATACTTGACTACCACTTACTAATACTACTTTTTGATTGTTTTTTAATTTTGCTACAATACTATCCGCTAGTCCTTGATTAGAACCACAATCAACATATTCACGTTTTTTTGGAGGACATTTATTAACAATATGTGTTATATTTTTATTTTTAAAATCTTTTTTGTATATATCTTCAATCGCATTATATGTTCTTTGTCCTATATAAGCGTCCATACATACAATTTTTGCGCCACATTTCATAATTTCAATAAATCTATTTAGATTTCCCAAACATCTATTTTTTAAATTCATTTCACCCGTTAAATTACTAAAAATTGTCTCGCTTTCATCAATAACCACTAAATCCCAATCCATACGTCTAATTTTATATAAACTTTCAATAGAGATTATCACCCTTTCTTCATCTTCTATTTCTTCTTCCATATATGATTTAAACCCGTATTGATTAAAATCCTTAGTCATACTTTTACAAAAAGCACGATTACAACTAAAATACAATATTTTATCATATACTAAATCACCTTCAATATTTTCTAAATCAAATATTTTCCTAAAATCATACGATTTACCACGTCCCATACCCGCTTTTATAGTTAAAATATCATTATTTTTTAATTGATTTTTTAATGAATATCCATCACTATTTCGTGGTGTATTGAATTCTATTAATTTATGATTGTATTTTGGTTTATCTTTAAATAAATAATGTAAATCACCAATTCTTCGTAAAGGTGTTGTATTAAAAATAGTTGCTAGGTTTTCTAACATATTCCACCCATAACCACTTGTAATTGAATTTTTATAATAAAATGGTTTTAAATCATTTTCCACCACTTTTTTAAAAGGTTGCGTCCATTTAGTCCATAACGTTAATCCCTCTTTTGAATTTTTAGTAATTTTAGATATACAATAACCAATGATTTTCCATATTCTAAATGATACTTTTTCGTTATTTGGGATACATTTTAAAAATAATTCTAATTCATCTTCACCATTATTTTTCACTTCAATTTTATAATCTTTATCAAATGCGAGTTTATATTCATTCAAAATATCCCCAACGTTAAAATCAACTTGTTTTTTAATTCCATTTGCTTTTGTTATAGTAATTTTAGCACTTTCTACTATGTATTTTTTTGTGTCTATCCATTTATCCAATTTAGATACATTTGATACTAAAAAGTGTCCTAATTCACATAAGTATTTGTCCTTTGGTTTTTGAATAATATTTTTATAAACTTTTGATTGATAAGGTAGTTTAAACGCTTGATTGGATGAATACACGTTAAAATCTAAAACACCTTCACGTAATAAAATATAATCGTTGTTTTCATAAATAACCCCTTTTAAGTATTCCATAACTCGTTTTTGTTCGGTTTTATCTTTATAAATAAAACCATCATTAATTACAATATGGGCGGATATTTTGATTTGCCCTTCTTTATCACCTTTTCCAACACAAAAAGCGGTTTTGTCTCTATCATATATATTAATATTGATTGTTAATAATAATTTATGTAATTTAGATATGGTTTTTTTCCAATCCAATTCATTTTTATATATTTTATCAATATCAAAATATGGTTTTCGTGATTTATTCTCAATAATTTCAAAAATATTATTGTTTTTCATCCAAATACCTTTGATTTCATCAAAACTCATTGCTCCATATCGTGTATATTCACGATTTGCTCTACCTTCAATATTATTTTTAATAATAAAATCGGTTGTATTTTCTCGCTTAAATATTGCTACTTCTAGGGGCGACGAATAAATCCCTTTTTCCTTCAACTTTTCACTATTACCTACATTATAGTAAAAATCACGCCCAAAAACTTTTGATATTTTAATATTATCATTAATAAACATTTTATAAAAAATTAAATAACAATCTATTGATTATATTGTATATATAAAATAATTCTTAAATTGATTAATTAATAATAATATTTATTTTTTTTATTTTAAACGCATATATTATTTTTAAAAATATTTCTTGATTTTATTAAGGTTTTCTTAATATTTAGAGATTTTATACAAAATAAACACATTTCTTGATTATTTTATACAACCCCCAATTACCAAAATTAACGCTATATATGACCTTGATTTTCGTTTTTGGGGGTTAAATTAAAAAAATAAAATACGCCTAAATTGGATTGATTTTATACTTAAAAAAAAACATTAGAAAAATTGATGATTTATAATAGAGATTATATACATTTAATAAAAATATGAAAAAAAAATATAAAAAAATATTAAAAAAATTATTCTTTAAAATCACTATGTAATTTATAACTTTTTATTGATTTACTATCGGGATAAGGATAAATAAAACCTCCTTCTCCGTAATCTCCTTCTACTTTTTGTCTAAAATTGAATAGTAAATCTCTTTTATCCATATTATCTAAATCGTAATTATCATTAAAATAATTATATATATTAACAACTACAAATTTTTTTGTTGCCTTTACTACTTGGATTAATACTCCGTTGTTGGTTGTATTGCTTTCACTTGGGTATTTATACCACCCACATTCAATATTATAATCGCTCATTGTAAATAAATATAAAATAATAAAACCTATTGGTTATATTGTATATATAAAAAAGTTCTTAAATGATTTTAATCAAATATATTTATTATTTTATATAATTAAAAAAAAATAAAAAGTGATGAATATATCATTTAAAAAATTTATAATAGAAAAATTGATGATTTTTATTAGGGATTATTATATATCAAATGTAATTGGTTCAATATCCAAATCTATAATATTTATTGTATTATTATTATTACTAAGATTATTTATTTCTTTTTTCATTTCTTCAATTTTTTGTAATAATTTTTCTTTTTTTTGAATTGCTCGTAATTCTCTTTTTCCTTTATTTTGTTCGTTTTTCTTTTTTAATAATTGTTCTCTGTTTTTTAAATAATATTTTTTATTATGTTCTTTTTTAATATGTTTTCTACTATCTCTATATATTTTCATATATTCTCTACTGTTATATGCTCGTTTATCATTTAATGTTGGTTTTAATATATCTATAAATTCTTGTTCCTTCATTCTTAATTCTAACGGATTACTGTAATTTACATCACATAATTTTATTAATTGAAAATTATCCCAACCTCCATTTTCACGTATATATACATTTTTTTTATAATTGTATTCTTTATTATTTGGGATTGAAGATGATGTATAATGATTATATGCTCTTCTATATATATTTTTTGTGCTTCCTACGTAAATTTCCTCCTTATTGGGGTCTTTACACACTAATTTATAAACACACGCTGATGATTGAATTTGAGACATAATTTTAATTTTAACTATTTACTGGATATATATATTTATTAGAGATTTTTAATTTCATAATTAAACGAATATGTTAAAATAAAAAAGAATAAAAAAAGATTGAATAAAATAACATATTATTTATTCATTAATAAATTTGATTTTGTTTTGAATATCTTTAAAATGTTCCATAATTTCTTTTAATTCTTCCTTTTCTTCTGTTTTATTTATTACATTACTAATACTTTGTTCTAATTCTCGTTTTAATAATTCATTTTGACGTCTTTTATCATTCGCCATCATCGCTTTTTCTACACGAATTCTCGCTCGTTTTTGTCTCTGTTTATCCATAATTTTATCTTTATTTAATTGATAATATGATTTACCGTAATTATCTCTTTTTTCTAAACGTTTTTTCTGTTCTACTACTTCTTCCATAGTTGCGTTTTCACTTAATTGTGTTTTTTTAATATACCATTTTCGCATCGCCTGTTTATGTTTTGTCCTTCGTAATTCATTTCTTTGAATAATTTGATTCGCTTTTTCTATTGTTAATTGAGATTGAGATTGAGACATTTTATTTAATTTATTTTATTTTTATTTTTTATATATAATATAGTCATATATTTTTTAAATTGTTTTTTAAACTTATTATTTAATTAATTAATTTAATTAAATTAAACTTCTGTTATTTTTTCATTATAATAAACTGATTTACGACACATCGGGCATAATTTTTCCTTTTTTAACCATTTTCTAATACATTTACCACAAAAAATATGATTACATCTTAATATGGTTCCTATGTATTTTTCATCTAAACATATAGGACATTCAAATTTTTGGACTTTTATTTTACCCATATCTTCAAATTTACCTATTTTATTACCGTGTTTATCTATTAATTCGTGTTTGATTTTCATATCATTAACAAAAGAGAGTAATAATGTTATATGATTACTAATTCCCCTTGAATGAAAATCATTATATTTTGCGGTTTTTGGGTATATTTTTAGATAAAACGAGTTATTTTCATTTATAATTGTTTCTGCTATAATTTCGTTATAACTCCAAAATGTGCGATTTTCATATCTTAACGAAAAACTAACTGTTTGTAATACGATTTCGTCATTTTCTATATTCCAATCTGGTTCTGTTAATCCTAATTCAAAAATATTTTTTATTGTTGTAATCATTTCACAAATCATTTTATATATATAATAAAAACTAGATAAAAATTATTAATAATTTACTTTTTTTTTTTATATTTTTTAACACGTCCTGTTGCTTTTTTCTCTTTTTGGGCGCTTTTTACTTCTTTTTTAGTTAATTCTTTATATGTTGTTGGTGTTTTATCTGTTATTTTTTTAGTTGGACGAAAAACATCGCCTTTTTTCTTATACGTTTTGCTTCCATCTTGGGTTCTCCAATCCTCCTTAAACCATCTTGTTAATCCTTTATTTTCTTCTTTTTTACCCACATAAGTTCCACCCCTTTTTTTATATTCTTTCACCAATAATCCACTTCTATACGCGCTGTGCTTTGGGATTTTTGCGTAAATCTCTTTTTTCACTTTATTATATAACGTTTTATTCCTAGGTTCCGCCATTTATTATATTGTTAGATTTATTTTTTACACCAATTTAAAAAATCTTTTGTTGTTGTTTCTAAATCTGTTTTTAAATTTCCAGATTGACTTTTTACTTTAAAACTCATTTTTTTATAATATTCTACTAATTTTTCTTGGTCTTTTTTTGTTGCTTTTGCGTTCATAAAATCTGCTTCCGCCCTAACAAATAATGTTGTTCCATCTTTTAAAATATCTAATTCTTTTAATTCTGTTATAAATTTACAAAATAAAGTCATAATTTCCCCACCTTTTGTTGTTTTTTTATCTCTATATATTTGGTCTAAATATAACGTATCACCTTGTATTTTTCCCTTTATATTATAGTCTTTTTTCCCTTCATAAATAAAATCATAATAGTTGTATTCAATACTTGTTGTTAATACTTTTATTCCTTCAATTATAAATTTCTTTTTTATTTTCTTTTCTTTTACGGGTGTTTTTTTTGGATTTATATAATTATCTATAATATAATTTATTACCCTTTGATGATTAATACGACTATTATAATAGTCTTCTTCCTCATTAAGTGTATCGTCAATAGAATTAAAACGCAATCTTTCTGTTATTTTTCTCCAAATATCTTTATTTTTTGGACGCGAGTAATCACTTGGTGGTTGGTTTAATACTTTCATAAATTTTATGTGTTCTTCTTTAACTCCTTTAAATTCGGGTTCATTTCCAAATTCGTATTTATTATTTAAATAATTTTCTTCAATGGATTGTTTAACATCTTTTGGTGTAATTTTTACATCACCTTTCATTTTTACATAATTTTTTTTAATATTATATTCTCTTTGATTTTTAACTACTTTTACGGGTGTTTTTTGTGGGGTTTTCTCCCCTTTCAGTTTTTTGCGTATTTTGTTTTTATCATTGCTACTTGTGCTTTCGTCGTTGCTTTATCAATTTCATCGTATTTTTTTTTCAACATTTCGTAATCTTCTTTATTTTTAACACTTTTCATTTCTGCTCTTAGTTGCTCTTCATATTTTTTTCTATCTGCTTTTGTTATTTTTTTAGATGGATTTTTTACTGGCGGTCTTTTAAGTTTTGCTGGTGCTTTTATAACTGGTTTTGAATCTGCGCTGTGGGTTGCGCCCGTCATTTTGGTTCCATCGGGCATTGAATGTGTTTTTTTAGGCATTGATTTACTCACTTTCCCACCCGCTTTTGCTACTGCTTTTTTCGCTTTTGCTATTTTAAATTTATTAATAAGTTCTTTTGCTCTTGCTTCTTTTTTAATTGGTGTTGCTTTTGCTTTATTTTCTGCTATTTTCTTTTTCGCTTTATTCATTAGTTCTTTTGCTCGTTCCGCTTGTTTTACGGGCATTCTCGCTTGTTTTGGTTTTGCTGGTGCTTTTGTCGCTGGTTTTGTCGCTTTTTTCGCTGGTTTTGGTCTTCCATTTGGATATGCTACTAAATATTTATCTTGACGTTGGTTCGCTGGTCTTGGTGCGCCCCTTACTTGTTTTTTAGGTGCTTTTTTCTTTTCTGGTGTAGCGCAGGTTCTATACATCGCCCCGTTTTTTGCTCTTAACATAAAACATTTTAATTTTTTATTAGGGAGTGTTTTCCCTTTTAAATCACCTTTCGCCATTTTATATTTTTATTAAGTGTATATATTTATTATACATTTTATTTTAAACGAAAAAAATAAAAATTAAAAAAAATAAAAAAATCACTATCCCGCCCATAAATACTTAATCGCCCAATAGTTTTTAGAATTTTTATTTTTCCACGTTAAATTTCCGTTTTTATCTTTTATCCCTTTCGCCCTCGCTAGATAAGATTTTCGCCTCTTTTCATCTTTATGTTGTGTAAAATCTTGATAATCACTATGACCGAAATGAATTAATTTGGGATTACCTTTATCATTTTTTACATATACCGAATACTTAAATTTTCCTTTACCTTTATATTTAAAAGGGGTATATAACGTTTTAATATTTTTAACCATAATTTTACTATATTTATAATAAGAAAAGATATAAAAAAAAAATTATAAAAATTATTGTTGTTTAACTAATGTCTGTAAATTTAATTCACTCACATTTTTAATAAAAGTCTGTTGTATTTCTACTTTATTTCTTCTACTCGCTGGGAGGGTTGTTCGACCAGTTTGAACCCCACTCTCTACTTTAAGTTCATAATCTTGATTTACATAATTTTGCGATTGTCCCACCGAATTATTGTAATCACAACCTATACCGAGTAAATCTGGGACTGTGTTTAAACCCACACCATCTGTCCCTGCGCCCGTTTCGTCGTAATCTTCGCTCAAATTCTTATCTGTTAAACCTTTGGATAAACTATTACGCATTGGAAATCGCCCACCATTTACTGCTCTCATAAACTGTAATCTAACTTCACTATCACCCATCCCAGAGGATTTTACATTCAAATTTGATGGGTTAAACGCTGTCGCCCCAACCTCTGTTGATGACGTCGCATTTGGTTTTAATTCTGTCGCATAGTCAAATGGATATTTAATACTGTTTTTCGCTTGTTCGTATTTAACTAAACCAACAGGCAGACGAAAATTGTTGGTATTTGCTAGAAAATTGTTCTGTTGGTCGTCATCTAAAAATGTATTAACCATACCTTTAACCATAGATAATTGGGGGGTATATGTATTAGCATTAACCGATGAATGTAAATCATTTTCTAAATTAACACTACTAGGTAATGGTAAAACGGACGGGTAATCCTTTAAATCGTCCGCAGTTGGGACTAATAATTTACCTTCTAATTTAATATTTTTTAAACAATAACTAAATCCCGTTGGGTCGGCATTTGGTTGTTGGGCGGTGTCTATTGACCTATGTCTAGAATGAATAACCGAGGCATCGCTGTTTAATGTTATATTAAGTAATAAACCACCCAAATAAGCGTTTCCTAAATGTAAAGGGACACTTTTTAACATAGGGACGTCTAAATCCATACTAAAAAATTGTCCCATATGTTTATCTCCAATATCACCCATCAAACAATCTGCTGGGACGGCACTTGAAATCAAATGACGGCATACGTCCCCGTGGTTATTACCACTCGCTAAATCTCTAAATAATGGTGTCTGTTTATAATCGTCATCATCATACGACATACCCTTTTTTAAAGCATTATACATTGAATAATTAATAATATTACTTAATTCAACTTGCGATTTTTTAGATTGAATAGTGAGTTTATCAATAAGGGATGAGACACCATTCCAATTTGAGGTATTTACCGCCTGGGACGCTGGTAATCCCGCACCATTCTGTGTATCATAACTCGCATAAGCACCCGAAGCGGTGGTCTGTATTGCTCCCGTTGCGTTTTTTACTATTAATTGACCGCTTAATCTTAAACTTTTAGTATCCAAAAGCATATCCTGCGATGGGATAGAAAATTTAATAGTTGGAAATCCGTTTTTATGACTAAAACCATTAATTACTGTTGTCCCACTAACAACTGTTGGATTATCATTGATTGGACTAACTGAAAAATTTAATTTTTTTGAAGGCATTGTAATTTAATTATTTTTAGAATTTAATTTAGTATTATAATTATCAAATATATTTTTTTTTAATTTTTTATTAATAGTTAAAATAATTAATTTAATTATTTGTATAAATGATAAAATAACATCTCCTTTTTCGTAAGGATTGGTATTATCAACTATTAAATTAATTTCATTAGAAAAAGACATCTTTTATTAATAGAGATTTATATATAAAATGAAAAATAAACTTTTGAAAAAATAATAATTAATTAATGGACTACGGTTAAACCATTGTCTCCATCTATTTGAATAACTTTTTTAGAAAATACAAAAGTTCGCATATTCATATTGGTTATTTGAATCCCTTTATAATCTATACCACGCCCCGCACTAAAACCTAACCTAATTTGTGGTTCTGCGTTCTGTAAATCAAAAACAGATGGTTTTCGGGCGAGTTCTCGGGCGTGTAAATATCTGTTGGTGTATAAATCTAAACTAGCACCGAGAGTATTACCCAAAGAACGAACACGTTTTCCAATTGCGTTAAACGCTTTTACCACCTCGTTTTGGTTTATAACCTTGTCTGCGAGATGTGATGGATTATATGGTCGTAATGGATATAATTTATTATTAATGAAATAAACAACTTCGTTCATATTCATACCATATTGGGAGGCACTCATACCAGTATAATATTGGTTATTGTCTATATGGATTTTACCAATTCTTGCTGGGTCTTCATACATAGTAAATAAAGCACACGCTTTTGACGCTACACTGGTTATATCTTGGTTATGTCTTAACGCTGTCTGGGGGACTACATCGTTAAAAATATCATAGGTTGTAAATGTATAATCCATATTCGCCATTTTAGTATCTGGGGGCATTTCTTGTAAAACTCTCAATTCACAATTTGTTAATTGATAATTAGCGCCATTTACATTTGTTAATGTAATTTGTGTCCCTGTCATATCGTGTGTCGCATCTACGGCGGTATTAATTGTTATTGTAAGCGCTTTCGTATCCCCTGTAATAACCTCACTCATCGCTGTAATGGTTTTATCTGCTGTTGTCCCAACGACGGTATTGACTGTCCCTGTAAGTGTAATTTTACTACCTACTGCGAGACCGCATTCTTGAATACCCATATCTGCGTTAATTACGGTTGTTGTGAATGTTATAGACGTGCTTGTTGCTGTGATATTATCACAACCTAAACCAATACCTGAAAGAGCATTTGGGGTAATACCTGCGATAGAACCACCTACTCTACTATCACACTTTGGGATTGAAACTGCCTCCCCTACTTCTGCGAGTATAATTTCTAACCTTAATCCACCTAATTGTAAAATTGGGACTAGTTTTTCGGAGTCCCACCACCTAAAAACACCCGTTCTTAATGGAACACACACACGAACTGATGTTCTAACCAAATTACCGTCATTATCAATTGGTGAAAAAGAACAATTTTCTGCGTCTCTGTATGTTGTTGCGATATTATATAAACCTAGTTCATTATTAAGAGTTGCTCCCGAACCATCATTAATCGCTATTTGACTTTCAAATGGTTTTGGAAAACCTTCAACATCTACTAAATTTTGAGGGTCATCTGTGGTATATTGCGCCTCTGTATGAACCCATTGATTGTAATTATTTAAACTTTCTAATAAAATACCCGTTTGTTTTGAGTATATATTAATCTGTTTAATTAGAGATGAACCCCCTGCTTTACCAAGAGATAAACGTAATTCTTCACTAGAATTGTTAAGAACATCAAAAACTAAATAACTGTCTCGTCCCTTAATCCACCCAAGAGTTGGGTCTAAATTAAAAACAACTTTCTGTAATGGGTTAAATTGTGTCCCATTTTCTGGAATAAGTGATACATATTTAGCATTATTGGTTTGCGTATTTGAAATAATAGACATTTTAATATATATTTATTTTAATTATTAAGTATTATAATTATTAAATATATTATTTTTTTTTTAAAAACTTTATAAAAATTAATTATGTTATTTTATTCTATTTATTTTATCTTATTATAATAATGATAATCAATAATGAATAAATTAAATAATTTTACTTTAAAGAAAACTTTTGGTGCTACTGGGACTAACGCTTTTTTATCAAATGTTAGTGAGTATATAGGAGAGCATAATCGCATAAAATTTTGTTTAAAATGTAATGGAAATTTAACATTAAAAATATATAAAAGTAATAATCCATTTTATACATTTGGAAATAATACATCAAATAATTTTAGTAATTTTGATTTAGAACGTTCAATATCGTATATATCTAATACAAATTATGTTAAAACAATCCCAATTGATGGTAAATATATTATGATTGGTATTGATAATCCCAATTCAATAACAACTGAATTTAGTTTATCTACACATATAGGAATACAAAATTTTACACCATTAACAAAAAGAGATGAAACTATCACAACTAACGATTTTATAGGATTAATACGTCCTACAACTAACTGGGATATAGACGTAAAAGACGATAATTTAGAGGGATTTGAAAGTATTGAAATTACGTGTAAAGGGGGATTATCTACAACCGAGGCGTTATTACGAAATTCTGGATTAAATGATGACGGTTATTTTGACCCCAATAATTTGGAGTTAAATACAATGTTAGATAGTAATGTTGCGACCGATAGTGCGGGTAATATAGGGGCATTAAAAATATTAATTAAAGGAACGGGGGCGTTTGGAGCAGAACGGAGCGAGGAGGCGACATTACAAGGATTAACGGGTATTTTAACTAATACCAATTGGAGGGCGGTTAATTCTATGGAGGTAAGCGACCTAGGACTAAACGCTGGTATTGGATTACAACATAATGTGGGAGATATTATAATACGTCAATATTACCCCCAACTAAGCGGAGGTATAGGACAAGACCCAATGTGTGTTATAGAGGCGGGTAATGGTATTTCATTTAACCCAATTTTTGATGTCCCATATAATAAAATATTATATATTACTAAATTATCAATTAATAGTTATTGTGAGGATGACGGGGAGATTTATATAAATAAACACACGTTTAATAATAATAAATGGATAAGAAAAAGATTAAAAACAATTTATTTACATTCACAACAACACCTAGAAATAAAAACTCTATTTAGAATTAATGGTAATAGTGCTAGTGATAGTAATAATGGGGCGGAGCGTTTAACAATAACCCGAAAAAGTATAAATCCCCTCGTTGGGACTAATAATATTACCGTGTCTTTATACGGATTTATGAAAGTTATAAATTTATAAATATATATATATAAAATCCTTACCAAAAATCATCATTTTTTCTATTATAAATTTTTTAAATGATAAAATCATCATTAAATTTATTTTCTTTTGAATTTTTCTTCTAATTCACGATTTATTTTATCTATTTTTTCTTTACCCTTTTTTTCAAAATATGTGCTGTCGCCCAATTCTCTATTTAATTTCTCTTTTTTAATACAATCTTCTTTATATTTACGTTGTTTTTCATTTCTAACTAAAACTGTTTCTAACGTGTTATATACTTCATCACCATATAAATTTAATAAATGTTTTATTCTTTTACACTTAGAACAAAATTTATTTATTATTAAATAATCTTCGCCACCTTCACACAAAACACAACTAAACATTTTAATATATATAATTAATTAAGATAAAAAATAAAAAAAACATTTAATTAATTAATGAATAATGTAAAGTAAAAGTTTCACCCATTCCCGATTTAATTTTTATATATGGAGGAGCATTAATTATATCTTTACTAAAATTAAAATTTGAATTTGGATAAATTTCCTCTAATTCAAAATAATTTGTATCATCCTGACTACCTAAAATAAAAAAACTATGTCCCGAAAGATTTAAACCATATATTCTTAAATTTTTAAAATTTCTACAATCTATATTAGTTCCAAAAATTGATGAACCACTTAAAATTTCATTAGTCATTAACGCCCCAGAACTTCTATTAATTGCTGTATTAGTAATAATAGATTGTAAGTGTGTATTAGTCCAGGACGAGGGGTGTTCGTAAGGATAAGTTAATAATCGTCCGTTCCCATCCACTGTTAAACATCGCGGTGTGTTTCCTAACGTATCGTTCGCACCGAAAATTAATGAGGTCATTTTACCTTCTTTACTTTTAACATCTTCCAATAAATTGGTGTCTGTTCCCACTGCTTGTATTTTAACATTAGTCATTTTTTTTAATAAAATTTATTAAGTATTATAATTATAAAATATATAAAAAATAAAAAAAAATATTATTTAAAAGGGTCTTTTACATTACTAACCGTTTTTACAGCGCAACCACACGAACACCCACCACATTTTTGTTTTGGTTTATCCACTTTTTTAACTTCATTTAATTTTTTTTCTGTCCCACTAGGCATTTTTTATTTATCCTTCTATATTCTTTACATTAGATTTTTTTTTATAATTTAATTCTTCGTAATCTTCTCTAATACCTTTTTCGCCCACTTCACATTGACTTTTACAACAAAAAATTAATTTACATTTTATCTTATTCCACCATTTACCCATTATAATTTTTTTCAATAGAAAACTTGATGATTTTTAATAATGATTTTATATATATTATGATATTAGAAAATAAATTTAAAAAGTCTGTGTTTCACCCATCAATTGTTTAACGACTTTTGGGGGTAAAAGGGGGGCGGGTGTTATATTTGGTAATGTTAATTTTAATATTACACTTGAATTTTTACTTAAATTTGGATTTGTTAAATCGGGATTTAAAATTTTTATTTTTAACCTATTTACGACTTTATCTTGACTTAAAACTTGTATTATTTGATTATTACTAACTATATAATCTTGATTACTTTCACTAGATTTTGGGACGACACCCAATAATGGTAAAACATCGCCTTTTTTAACATTATCTTTATAATTATCTAAAATATCACTGGTTATTAAATAGTATCCGTGTTTTGATAAAATAGGTAAGTTTTCACCAATTACACCGCCCACATCATCAATAACAACGGGCACCATCACACACGTTGTTAATAACGAATCCGCATACATATTGAAATCAGCAGAACCATATCTAAAAAATGGTCTAGCAAAATTATTTGTATTACTAAATTGGGTTCCTTGGACTTTATCACCCGCTGTCCCCGTTGGGTCTGTTGGGACATATTGTAATGGATTATTTAACGTAGAAATTGTAGGAATCATACTAACGTCTATTGGTGTATTTGTTGTAAAACCATACTCTGGTATATCGTTATGTTTATTATAAATATCTTGTGTATCAAATTTATTATGGTTCCCTATTTGATTATATTTAAATCCTAATCTCCCCCAAATACTCTTATCCCACGCTTCGTTTCGTTCTATATCATTATTAAAATATTCACCAAATCGTTGTAGTTGTTCGTTTTTATTTCCCGTATTTAATGTTTTTTCCCTTATACACGTTTCATATCCAAAATTAACTATCGCTATACCCATATCACGCGTCATTGGTGTATTTATTAATGTTCTAATACGATTAAACGCTGTATTACTATATTGTGTTGGGTCTCTGTTGTTTTCCGCCTCTTTTTTCAAATATACCACCGTTTCACCACCATTGCTTGTTTTATTACCGAACCTATCGTGGGACGATTGACGAAAAACGTTGTGTAATCCATTTAAAACATATCCGTTTTTAGTTGTATCGTAGGTCATTGAAAAATTAGTAGTTCCAATTAATCGCTTATTTACCTTCAATACTCCGCTCCCCGACCTAGGTTCATAACTATATAAACCATAATCTCTTACTGTAATATCTGGGTCTGCGACTTCACCACCCGAACCATCCGCAAAATTAGTCATCATTGTATATACGGCGTGTGTGTTAATATATTCTTGGTATTTAAACTGTGATTGTCCTGGTGTTGGTCCATTTGTTTTTTCATATTCTATCAAATCGTTAAAGTCTTTTTGGTTCAAAAATATATTTCCTTCCTCCCCTTGGGCGTCATATGGGACTGCTGTTATATTATCAAAACCCCTCAATTGTGTATTAACTCTCGTTAGAATGGGTGTATTACTTGGTTGTCCGTCCCACGTATCATCTTGAAATTGTATTTTATTAGTATCTTTTTTTATTATTTCATTACCATTTAAATACGAGACTCCGTTTATTTGGTCTTCAATTAATTGCGCTAGTTGTCCTATACCATAAACTCCCATTGGTATTTTTATACGTAATGTTCTTACATCTGTTTGAACGTATGGATGATTATCTGATGTATCCTTCATAACTTTTACTGCTGGTAAAATCATTGATGAACCACCGAAAGCACGAAAATAATCAAAATATCCCGTTTTTTGTTCTGCGACCGTAATCATTCCATTATCCAACATTAAACTTTTTTGTTCGTCTTGTGATATTTGTAAAACACCCGATGTTGGGTCATTTTCTATAAAATTATTCATAAAATTATCTGGTTTAATTTGTAAAGTCCCCCTATACCACGGATTATTGGCGTCCGTGTCGTCTGTTTTATGGGCGACGGGCGACCATTGGGGGGTTTCTGTAATATAAAAATAATAAACTATTGTTTCGTAAATATCTTCTTCAATTTCAATTGAACCACCCGTTATACCTTGTTTATTAATAAATGAATTTTGAATTTGAATATTTGTTCCTTTTGGTAATAATAATTCAGTATTTAACTTGCTTACCCACTCGTTCGTTGTCGTTGCTCCGCTCGTTCCATTAGCGCGATTAGCATCAATATAAATTGTATTACTCATTTTATTTAATTAATAATATCTAATATATTATTTTATTAAATATTTACTTTTAAAATTAATTAAAAATTGAATATATTGTATAACCCCCAAATACCAAAATCTACGTCATAATATAGCGTTAATTTTCGTTTTTGGGGGTTGTCCTATATAAGAGTTTTTCCACCTGTTCCACTCTATTTCCTCCTTACTTAGAGAATAGTCCCGAAAATTAAATCTGGTAATTTTGAACTTACACAAAAATTGTATGAATTATTCAAATGATGTAATTCGTGATGATGTTTTAATGAATTAGGTAAAAAATTAGGTTTGAAATGTGATAATGAATGAATTACATAATATTGTGTTGTTCCTAACATTAAATGATAATTTTCAATATAATAAAAAAATAGAATAAAAAAAATTGGATATATCTCCAATTCTACTTTTTTTTCGTGAAATTCTATATGATGTTTTTTATGAATTTTATTTTTTATTTTATGTAAAAGATAATGGGCGGTATATTCATAAAAAGGGGTTATTAATCGTAATTCTAAAAATCTTTGTATGATGAAATACATTATTAAAAAATTTATAATAGAAAAATAGATAAAAATTGTTAGAGATTTTACTCTTTAATTAAAAAAAAAATTAATAACTAACAACCACGTTCATTCCACGTCCCGTATTCATAATATTTGCTACTCGCGAGACTTCAATAAAATAATTACATTTTACGGTTGTATTAGTTTTTCTACAATTTTGAACTGCTGTATTCTCGCATTTTCTTTTCCATTTCCACACAATAGGATAATTACCAATTTGTCGCCCACCACCAACTAAAAGTGGTTCTCCATTTCTTAATGATAAACATAAAGGTTTCATATTACCGAGTAATCCATCATTTCGGGTTGCTAGTAATGTTTGCGACGTGTTGCTGTCATTACAATACATTGGTCTATCAACTTTAAAATCACTACCTAAAACTTCTCCAACTTCATTCCATTGACTAACTGGATTAAATTTGAATTCGCTGAATTCATCTCTTCCGTTAATTTCACAATTGTATTCTTCTTCCTCAAATCCTCTACAATGTTGTCCCAATAGTAAAGCGGACGATTTAGCATTGTCTCCAACCACTTTTAAATCTCCCGCTTGTCCCTCTTTCCACATAATAACATTATGAACTTCACGCCCGTTTTGTCCTATTCTATGTTCTATTGATTGGGTAGTTCCATTGGTTCCTAGTGGGATATTCTTTTCAACATTAACAACATCGTAAAATTCTAATCTGTATCCGCCTTGTTTTTTGGTTTGTTCTATAACTTCGTTTTGAATTTCACTAGGCATAATAATGTAATCAACTACTAATCTAACTTCGGTTGGGATGACTGCTGATGGACTCGCTGTTGCTACTTTACCGTTAGTTGTATATACACATTCGGCGGCGACGAGATTATTAACGTATTTTTCACTAGTATTGAATTCTACTGTAATTAAAATTCGTTGGTCTTGAAATAAGAAAAGGGGTATTTTTTGTCCTCTAATGGCGGGGATTAAAAAACCCAATGGTATTCCGTATTGTTGGTTATTCGCTACATTATTAGAAATTACGCCCGAATTAGTCCCCGCATTGGTTCCATCATCGTATTTACCAAAATTAATCCCACTACGCCCAATATCGGTTGTAATAGTCCCAACTCTCGCCATATTGTCTTGTGTGTTATAATCCCTTGTTGCTCCATCTGCTCTGTAAAAATCTTTTGCGACATCTGTTGCGCTATTAACAACGTGTGTATGAAATTGATTTCCTAGGTAATGTCCTAATTTTTTGTTTCTTTCTGTTGGTGATATATTCATATTTTTAAGAGTTGCGTATTTATATACCTCTTGTATATCATTTAAAATATTATCTCCTACTTGAAAAATAACACGTTTTATACCACCTAACGCCCCATTCCACACATTTGCCCGATATAATCCTGTTCCATCAGTGGCGAGAAGTTTGAATGTAAGCATAGAATTTTCGTCTAAATACCCCGATTGGTCTAATCTAAAAGTATATTTTAGAGTATTACTGGTTATTGGTTCAACATATTCTGTTCTAATTTCCATTTGGGATTGAGAGATTGGTTCATTGTAATTGCTTAAATCTTGAAGAGACATTTTAAAAAAATTTAATTAATTGAATTTATTATTAAGTATTATAATAATTAAATATATTATTTTTTATTTTTATTTTTAATAAATATTTTTTCCATATTTACTTTTTTTTCCTTTTTTACACATTTTAAACATTCTTTTGAACCTATTGTTTGATGTGCTATGTTTTTATCTTTTTGTTTAATACTTAGTTTAATTGTAAAGGTTTTACCCTTTGGTTTTTGTTTTTTAATATCTTTAATCATTATTTTAATTATTAATATAAAAAGAGATAAAAATTAATAGTTAATTAGCATTAATATTTTTTGTATAACTAGGTGGTGGGACTATTGTAAAATTAACAATGGATTTTAAAATCTCCGTTGCTGGTAAATCATCTTTTAATCTCCTAATTTCTACATCAAATTTATTTGTTATTAATTCTTGGTTATATAAATTACTAATAATTTGATAATTGGGTGAGTAAGTTGCTGATGTTAGGTGTTGTTCTTGACTTACAAAATCCGTGCTTTGACTAAATGGTGTTGGTATATTTGATATAATCGCCTTTGAAAAACCACCGTCTCGGGTGCTTTCTGTATTTTTAAAATTTCTAATTGGTAAATTATTAATTGATATTGAATAACTTTCATTTCTCCATTCTAAATCAATAGTTTTTAAATGGACTAAATTTGGATTAAGAGCATTGTAATGATTTGGATATAACCAATTACTGTAATATGGTGTATTTTTACCATTTTCTGTTTTGAATTTAGATAATCCTAAATATTGTCCCAATTCTTGGGTGGCGTGTATTCTATATCGTGTTATAATACTCTCTGGTCTAGTTTCAAAATCTGTATCATCTAATGTTGGTATTCTAATATCTGTAAAACCTGTATTTTGAACTAACGACGAACAACACACATTAAAAGGTATTTGACTACGTATTTTATTGGTTTTAACTGCGTCTGTCCCTACTGTTGGATTAACGATAGTATCTTCTACGAAAAAATTTTCATTAAAGTATAGATTATGTGCTTTACTATCATAAACTAATATATTTTCTACTTGTTGTTCTATTGATTTACTAACATCTGCTTTCGCCATATTAATAACCCTAAAATATAATCTTCTTCCCACTCTGTGATTATAACTACTTGATGAGGTTTTATCATAATATGTTTGAAAACCTAAATGAATATGGTCGTCGTTGGATATATTTAATTTTCCCGCTATATTTTGAATATATCCCCCTCGATTTTCCATTAATGCGGGTTGGTTATTTTGACTATCCCAATTTTGTATTTGTTCCGCCGATGTATTTCCCTTTCTTAACGCTTGAACTGAAAATCTACCCGTTGGTGCTACTCTGTAATCTAATTGGATTTGTATAAAATTACCTAAGAATTTACGATTAACTAAGTCGTTGGTATAGGATGCTGGGTTTTGTTTTGGATTATTATAATTAACACCGCCTACGTTATTATATTGTAATAAACCCCTCGTTCTCGTTAAAGGGTCATTCGCTGGGGCGGGACTTCCGTCTGTTCCTTGTAATCCATTCGCGTATGATGCTGAATATAAACCTATTACTAACGAATTTTGCGATGCTCTTAATTCATCAATAGTTTCAAAAGATTTAAATTCACATATATTTTGATGTATTATGGGTGTTCCTTCATCATTTGTTCCATAATGAAAATAACACTCGTTAGACAATCCGTAATTATCAAAATTTTTATATCCCATTGTGCTTGAATCTGTCGCGCTTGATTTTATGTATAAACCGTTCTCTGCGTCTGTCGTTGTTGGATTTATATTAGTCCCATTTCTACCGTGTATTGCTGATAATGTCGCTTCTTTTACATTCAATGTCCCCTCCGTTGCGTCTTCATCCCATATTAAACCCAACGAAAAATCCGTATCATTTGGTATAATTCCGTCTGGATTAAAAAAATCCTCGCTCGTTATTGCTCTATATGACGATAATTTTCCGTAAGTGCTAGTATTTGCTATTTGGGCGTATAATTGGTCGCTTATAGTATTTAATAATTTTGAATATGAATATTGTCCTTTTGCTATTTTTGTATGTGTTCCCGCCATATTATGAAAAGGATTATTACCATTACCACCAACCAATTGTGGTAAAACTTGCGGTAATTGACTACCATCATTTCTAACA
>TARA_R110001632_G_scaffold35623_3_pt1 | contig 20515 bp, 19 predicted proteins | sample TARA_R110001632 | Tara Oceans TARA_R110001632 (sample SAMEA4398266) | marine metagenome | biome: Polar Biome; feature: [SRF] surface water layer (ENVO:00010504); material: water (ENVO:00002006), including particulate matter (ENVO:01000060) such as... | depth 5 m
CTCGAGCTCTGGGAGTTTTCTCAATATCCACTAACATCGAGAAGCGCTCTGAATTGGGAAGAAATTTAATCAAATTGGTATTATGCAGCAGAGCGAAAAAGTGAAGTACAACGTCTCTAAGCTAACTTAAAAAATAAATCACCAAAACCCCATAATAAGGTACCGGTAATAAGCAACGAAACTTCAAGTATACCAAGCTGTAATCGAACCGCTTGTAAAATGCTTTCAGTTTTATCGTCAAAATCATCAGCTATTAATTGTAACTCACTGTCTCTATGCGCTTCTGTTACCCTTAAAAGCCGTAGTTTTCTTTTCGTACGAGCAATATTGATACGGTGTTGAAAATTAAGTCGGCTAATTAACAGTCTCTCTTGTATTATGCCACCCAAGCTTGACCACACACCTAGGACGACAATTAGACAGCCACTACGAGAAAGCCATTCAATACCGGCAAACTCTATAACTGATAAATAAAGGCCTGACACCATTAGCAGTATCGCTAATAACCAATTGAGTAATGGATGACGTTTCGATATAGCTAAAGGCTTTATAAATGCTGGTTTGCTGGACTCATCTGCCATAAATATACTCTGTTACTTGTAGTTTATAATTTGGTTTAACATCAGGTTTAGCCGTTAACCGCTACATTAACAACAATCTAAACAACGAATAATTAACAAATAAATGGCGAAAAATAAAAACTCAATAGCTAAGACCATACACATAACACTAATAAAGATAAAAATTATACTGAAATTTTATGCTAGAGCGCTATAACTTATTCCGAGCTCAGTGACATTACAGTTATTTTTTGTCTTCGCTGTTATCACTTTCTTTATCATCTGTTTTATCACTGTCTTTAGTGTTGTTTTTACTCGGTGAATACTGTTTTTTATAATTGATATTGGCACTTATCTCTTCACCGCTCGTGGCTTCAAATGATATATTAGGTGATAGCTTATATTCAATAACCCAGCCGGCTTGTAGGCTGTTATCAGAATCAATACTTGTACCGTAGCCAACATTTAATCGTTCATTTATTTTTGCCGCTATATCTACACGCGTGCTATTACCATTAGTGCCGTTTTTACTGGTAAACGCTACGTCTTTTAGGCCCAACTGCTCACCTATTTTTTGCACTAACTTATTAGCACTATCAACGCCTAAACTAATTGCGGCACTGGTTAATGCATTGCCCTCTTGCTTAGTCAATGAGTCTAAATTACGGCCAGTGATCAATAAGGATAATATATTTTCATCAGCCATTACCGGCTCAGAGAATAAAGTGAGACGAGGACTGTGTATAGTACCATCAGCAATAATACCGACCTTGATATCATCAACAACACGAACGGCTCGAAATTGAATACTAGGGTTTTCTGGCGCGCCAAGAAACATTAATTGCCCTTGTTCAATGGTCAGGGTTTGTTTATATGCCTGAAATTGACCATTTTTTAATTCTAATCGGCCATTAAGGCTTAATTGTTGACCAGAAATGACACTTGAGGCTAAGCTTCCTTGTATTTCACTTGATAAGCCAAAACCACTGATCTTGACGTTATCTCCTGCGGTAATCGTCAGTGATACATTGTAATCCAATAGTGAATCATTCAGCTTTATATCTTGCCCACCGACGATCACTTGATCTGGGGATACACTCACCGCCGATTTAGGTAAAGAGGCTATCTTTATATCCGCTTGATCAACCAGTACATTGCCATCAACCTTGAGATGTCTATCTTGATAGTTTGCTTGTAAACTTGGCGAAACAATCAGTTTATTATCATTATTATTAACCAACGTCACTTGCTGGCCTTCAATAGTTAAATCTGCTGTTATCGGGGCAGAAAGCTTAGCTTGTCCTGTAATACTGAGTTCACCTTGCGGGTTTTGTAATTTACCTAAAAGTTCAATACGGTCTTGATGGCTGGTTAATTTAATTTTACTGTTACGAATATCTAAGCCATATTCATCAATAGCTAAATGCTCAATGTCTAGCGCGCCGTTACCTTCAAACTGTGGCTGTCGCCATGTGCCAGCTAAGGTAAAGTCTTGTACTAAGCCCATGTCAATTTTATCGATACGCTTTTGCCATTTTTTCAGCCAATCAAATTGCTGTAAATTCAACCATAGCTCACCAGAAATCTTAGCGTTATCCGTTAGCGGCCAAGCACTGGATAATTGTGCTGTTATTTTATCTTTTATCGGTAATAGTATCGTCAAGTCAGTGCTTATTTTATCCTGTTGCCATTGACCCGCAAGTGATACTGATGGAATGGTCAATAAACGTTGAAAACTCTTCTTATTATCTGAGCTCGGTTCAGTCGCGATATCAACAACAGTATCGGTTTGGTGTAGATTGAAAGCTATTTTTTTATCCACGCTATATGAGAGTAGAACTTCCCCCATAGGCATGATAATTTCTGATGTGAATTCAGGTGATTGCACACTAGTGTTAATACTGTCCCATTGTGTTGTTATGACAAAGGTTTGCTCTTGTTGCTCGCTATTAAGCGTAAAGTTTTCACCCTGCACTTGAACATCAGCGGCTTGCCATTTAAAGCGAGGTATCGATAAATTTGCACTGACAGTTTGCAGTTGTTCCGCCTGACCCAATGCACTTAGCTTACCGGTTAATGTACCCGCTATTTGTTGTGGGTATTGCTCAGAAAAGCTTGGCAACCAAGCTCTTATATTTTCTACGGTTGGTAATATTGACCATTGCTCAAAAGTTACATTTACTCCCCATTGGCCATTTTTATTTTCACCATTAACACATAAACTACCATGCCCCGTTAGACATAAATTATTGATCGTCTGCTGTGTTTTGCTAAGTTGCAATTGTTCGGCCATTAACGCTAAAGTTTGTTGTTGTGTTTTCGCGCTAAAAGCTAACTGATTAATCTGCCAGATAGCCGACATTAAATCACTATTAAGCGTGAACGGTTCCTGTCCTGGAGAACGCAATTGACCATCAAAAGTTAAATTGATCGCGGTACTATTACCAATTTTAGCCTTAACTATTGCTTGATGCTTTGTCGGCAGACCGGTAACTTTTAATGATGCTAATGCCACTTCAACATCATTAACATTAAGCGAGTCGGCCATAATATCAGCCTGCCAGCGTTCATTAAAATCTAGCGCCCAGTGTAATTTCTTACCACTAAAATCTGATAAAGCCAATTCCGCTATATTGCCTTTGCTGATAACCAGCCATTGCGCTTGTTGTTTTTTTATCAGCCAATTAACATTAACATCCTTAAACTTAACGCTGTCACTGAGTATTAATTTATCACCATTAATCTGCCCTTTTAATAACAAACTTTCTGTTGTAGGCTCATTTACATCAAACTCACCTTGCACTTCAGCCGTTAGCTCACCTAATTTTATCTCGTTACTGATCAGGGTGAAAACACCTTGATTAATGGCCATATCTAGGTCTGCTAATACTGGCCAAGCTGAGGTGATATGTTCGGTTTTATTAGTCGTAGTAGGTAAACCTTGCGGCAAAGCAGCCGTTATCGCTTGTTCATTTAAAGTACTTTTTAACTGTAATGAACTTTCGATATGAGCTTGCCAATCCAGCACATTCGCAAGCTCAGTGTTAATGTCTAATTGAATATCTTCAAACGCCTGCCACGTTGCTTGCGCTTGTATATTGGAGGTCAATCTCGGCCAATTAAGCGCAAAGGTTGCTTTAGCCTGTTTTAGAAAAACCGACTCTGTGCCTAAATCCACTTGCTGCTTGGCAGCAATTAATAAACCACGTTCTAAAAACAGTCCTCGTTGCAAAAACCAGTCAGTTGTCAATGTCAGTTGATTAGGCGATTGCAGCTGTAACGTTAATTGTGAGCCTTCGTTGATGCTACCTTTGGACTTGGCATGGGCAGAAAGCTTTGCTCCTAACACGTTAAGGTCAAGTAGATGTTGCCAGCGCTTACGCATATCAATATAGCCAGACGCTTTAATATCATGTTCATCAAAGGTCAAGGCTAAGCTAGCGACACTGACTTTGCTACCAACCAAGGCTAATTTTTTGACGCTCAATTCGCTAACATGATGCTGGATGTTAGCCGTAGACGATAACTGGTTATACTGTAGATTAGCGACATTAATTTTTTTAACCTTAACGGCAATAGGCAGTTTGACCGTACCCAGTTCAGGCCAACTATTATCCTTAGGCTGACTTGCTGTATCATCGCTACTCGACACCGTTAACGTATCCAACGCTAGGCTTTGACACGAGATTAAACCATCAATTAAATGCCACCATTGGCAGTTGATTTCCAGCGCTGTTGCTTTTACTTCTTGCTGATCTTGTTGCCAAGATAAATCAGCTAAGTGAATACCCGACTCTATTGTACCACTGACTTTGCCAATAGTTAGCTCTACTGGTTGAAATGGGGTCAGTCGTGCCATTAACCATTGCAAGCCAGATTCAGAGCTATAAAGCCAAGACAACATTAGCAATATGATAGCCATTAACACGGTAACAATTAAACTCGTCTCCTTAAGCAGCATGCTTTTATTCACTCGCGTCATAAATCTGGTCCTATAGTGATATGAACACGCCAATCTTTATTGCCATCAAGGGCTTTTGCAACATCAAAACGAATAGCGCCAACCGGTGTTACCCATCGCAAACCTGTACCGACTGATTTCTGTAATTTCCAATCCCGCCAGTTATTAAAAGCATTACCTTGATCAGTAAATATTGCCCAACGAAAGTCTTCCTTAAATAAGTAGTCGACTTCAATACTCGAGGCTAAGAGGTGCTTACCACCGAGCAAAACACTATCTGCAATCGGTGACAAGCTTTGATGTTTATAACCTCTAACTGAGACATCACCACCGGCAAAAAAACGATAATTGGATGGCATAGAGCGATTAAAATCATCGGTATCCATCCAGGTAGTACCTACACGTGCTCGCAATAATAAGCGCCAATCATCATTGATTGACCAGATACGCTTTATCCGTTGATCCGTTTGTAAAAAGGTAATGTTGGGATCACTCAACTGCTCGCCACTAAAACGAAAGACACTTTGCCAACGCCAGCCTTGCTTAGCCGAAAAAGGATCGGTAACACTGTAATAATTCAGTTGCCATGACGGCACAATATACTCAAGGCTACTACTGACATCAGCGTCGGATTGTAACTGCTCTTGTGCCATAACAATGGACCATTGGCTAGTCCAATGATCATTAATTTTATTAGCTAACATCGACTCAAAAGTGAAAATTTCACTGCGGCCAATTTCTTCATTTTTAATCTGATAACTGATCAGGTTTATCCACTGACTAGAGGCTTTTTCTAACGGTATTTGGTACTGAAAGGTGGCATGGATATCTGCTCGGTCTAATTTTACTTCATTTAAATCTAAGGCAGCTATGTATTGGTGTGCTTTGTCATTTACCCGTCTATTTTTCCAACTAACACCTAATTTACCACCACTGTCGGTGCCATAACCCAACAATGTTTTTAACTCATATTTTTCGGTGTCCGCTATAGAAAGACTAATATCTACAGTTTCAGTAGTATGATCGATGGCTTGTTCAACAACCACTGATTTAAAAAAACCAGAACGATTAAGTGCTTGTTGGCTCGAGATAATATCGCGTTGATTATAATTTTGTCCTGAACGTATGTTTGAGTAACTATTGACTAAATCATGTGATAGCTCGGTACCATCAATATTTACCTTGTTAATTGTGTAGCGAGTACCACAATCAAAAGTCCAAGCAACATTGGCAACAAGTTGTGTAACATCAACGTTAAGTACACTGCGACTGAAGCTAGCATTTAGTAAACCTAATTCTTGTGCTTGGCGCTGTAATGTAGACTTAAACTGGCTGTAATCACCGTGATTGACAACTTTCCCTTGACTAAAAGGATGTTTCGCAACGAGTTGTGATAATTCACTCAATTCATTCTGACAATTGAGGCTAATATCAACCTTATTCCAACGTACTGGTGCTTTTAAATCGATTGTCAATATTTTGGTATTTTTATCACTTTGTAGCTCATCTGATAATGCTAATATCGGCTGATAATAACCCAAGGCTTGTAGTGCACTACGAGTTTTACTCAGAATATAATTATCTGATTGAGGGAAGCCTAGCACTGACAACGGAATGATATTGTCAGTGCTGTTTAAGTTTCTCAAGATATTGGTTTTTAGTGCCGCATCGACACCATTTATCGTGATAGCTGTACCCGCTTTTTCGTCATTTTGAGCTGACTGAACTTTAAAAGCGCTCACGAACATCAAAATAATAATAAATGTGTAGATTTGTCGAATTTGATATCTGTAATTCAGCTGTTTCAATAGTTATCCATGGCTGCTTGGCCGTTTAAATTGCACGGTCTGTCACAATTATGACGACTTTATTAGCAAAAATAATTAAATAAGCTAAGCGCGGTATATTATTGAGCACGAAATCTGACCAATAGGCAGATCACCAACAGCAACGAGAATAAACCTCATCAACTGCTGCAGCTCATTTATAACCAGCGTTTCTTCTTAAATACTACCAGTAATGCAACTGAGATCACCACCATTACAGTTAAAAGAATAAAATAGCCATTCTCAGCTTTAAGTTCAGGAATATATTCAAAGTTCATTCCATAGATACCCGCAAGAAAGGTTAAAGGGACAAACAATGCTGTGATCACTGTTAACACCCGCATGGTGGCATTAAGTTGATGTGAAGTCACTGACATATAACCATTAATTAAATCACCACAAATATCATAATACATTTGTGAAAGACTCAAAAGTCGATCTAAACGCTCGCGTAAATCATTAACGGTATGTATTTCTTTATCTGTGATCAAATCAGTATCATCATCATCAACATAAGCTTTTAACGTATCTCCCATACTGACATGATAGTTGAAAGTACGTCTTATTTTCACCAGTTGTGAGCGGTGTGAGGTAATTTGCTTCATCATGCGATCATTACCACTTAACTGAAATTTGTCTTCAATTTTTTCCAGTTCAGCTTCAAAGGTAAAAAGCTCTTTAAGATAGTAACCACAACTGCAATGAAAAAGTCTTAATGCCATATGAATAGGGCTACGTTTAAGATACTTCTCACTATTTTGATTAAATAGTTCGTTAATGGCCAATGAGCTCTGCGGATGACGAGTTATTAACAAGCGTTTACCAATAAACAAACTGATTTGTAAATGACCAAAGCGTAAGCCATCATCATTCGCCACTATGCCGCGATACAACATAAAGATGTAATCTTTGAATAATTCTATTTTAGGCGGATGGCGTTCTCGCTGAGCATCACTAATAGCCAGAGGATGGCAATTAAAATCCATTAGTAACTTTTTTTCATCCTCCAATTCAACATTATCAAGATCTACCCAAAGCGTTGTTTGCTCATCTTTTTGCCATTGCTCTATTAATTCGCGGCCACCAAATAAAGTTTTTTCCGTTGGTGATATCAACATACATTTTATCATTTTACACTCTCAATATCCCCAGCTTGCTAGGGATGATTTGTGATCTTAGTTTTTGACCCTAATGTCAAAAAAATTAATAACTACTCGCTAAATATTTATCAAGGTTCTACATTACTCATTATTTTCAATTACTCACATTATATCGTTCATCTAATAAACAATAACATGGCCGAATCATTAGCCGCCTTATGGAGGTTAACTCTCGCTGAGTGGGCAATAACTCAATCAACTTGGTATAAAGTTAACTTAATTTCTCTTGATTGTAATACACTTAACTGTAAATACGAATAAAATCGATTAAGCAATAACGTTAAACTATATAACAACAATAACAGCTAAAAAAAAGACAAATGACGACTAAACAATTACTTAAAATAAAATACCAGAGTGTTTTAATAACGCTTTTAAGGATAATTCAATGTTAGAAAATGCCATAGACAAATTATCCTTGGTCATTAACGACATATTAATTGCCGAACACACGCCACAAATTGCTGAAATCATGACCAGCGCTATTGACACCTTGGCACCAGAGCAATTTTCTTTACTTATAGAAGCGCTACCACAAGATAAACGCTTAAGTGTTTGGGCAACTTATCCTGAAGAAATACAAAGAGCCGCTTTTGTTGATATGGGGCAAGCAACCAGAACAAGTTTAATTGAGGCGCTAACTGATGACGAATGTTTCGAGTTGCTAGCACAGCTTGATGTTGATGATGTTATTGAAATTGCGGAAGAAATTCCTAGTCGGCTATTAAAGTATGCCATAAAGCAATTAGATGACTCACAACGAAAGTTGTACCAACAAGCACAGCAATTTAGTGTCGACAGTGTCGGCCATTGGTTAGATTATAATTATGTCCGCATTTCAGAAAAACTGAAAATTATTAGTGCTCAATTACTTTTACATAAAGGACTTGCGCCCTATACCGAAGACTTCTATGCAGTAAATAAGGAAGGTATTTTAACCGGTACTGTTGCCATTAATACCCTGTTACCTAATAACGCAGAAGGCACATTAAAAGAACTTTTTTGCCCGGAAATAGTGCGACTAAACGCTAACGAAGAACTAACGCTCGCGGCAGAAGCCGTCATACTGTCTGGAAAAATGTCACTTCCTGTCGTTGATGACAATGAACGCTTTCTTGGTCGTTTTACAATAGAAACAGCTTACCAAGTTAAACAAGAGTCACAAACAGAACAAATCACGACAGCTGCGGGTTTAAGTAATGACGAGGATTTATTTTCTAGCGTACGAACCAGTGCGAAAAACCGTGGCATTTGGTTAGGCATTAATTTATTAACAGCATTTTTAGCCTCATGGTTTATTGGCTTTTTCGAAGCTACATTGCAACAAGTCGTGGCATTAGCAGTATTAATGCCGGTAGTTGCATCTATGGGGGGTGTTTCTGGCAGTCAAACCTTAACGGTTATTGTCCGCGGCCTCGCCTTAGGTCAAATAACCGATTTAAACCGTAAAGTATTACTGCGAAAAGAACTCAAAGTTGGTGCGCTAAATGGTTTAATTTGGTCACTGGTGATCGGGTTAATCACTTACCTTTGGTTTGATAGCTTAGTACTCAGTTTAGTGATCGCTTTGGCCATATTATTAAATTTATTGACCGCCGCCGCATCTGGCGTCATGATCCCGGCATTATTAAATCGATTGAATATTGACCCTGCCTTATCAGGTGCGGTTATTTTAACCACGGTAACCGATATTGTTGGTTTCGTTGTATTTTTAGGATTAGGCAGCTTATTGCTGCTTTAAGAAAGTAATACCTATCCAGCGAAAGTAGCCACTGGATTGGTAACAATAACAGGAATTAAGTAATGCCCGTAGAAACAATCACTTGGATTGCCATTGCATTTTGTATTTCGCAATCTGCCATTTTTTCTGGTTTAAATTTAGCCTTTTTCTCACTCAGCCGACTACAACTAGAAGTTGAAGCCAATAAAGGTAATAAAGCGGCTAAAAAAGTCCTCGCGCTAAGAAATGACTCTAATTTTTTATTAGCCACTATTTTATGGGGTAACGTCGGCATAAATGTATTACTGACTATGTTGTCGGATTCAGTGCTCGCTGGTGTTGGCGCTTTTCTTTTCTCCACTATCGTAATTACTGTCGTGGGTGAGATCACCCCACAAGCCTATTTTTCTCGTAATGCATTAAAAATGGGCAGTATGCTTTCACCTATTATTCGTTTTTACCAGTTTTTGCTTTATCCCGTCACTAAGCCAAGTGCATTAATACTTGATGCTTGGTTAGGTAAAGAAGGTATTACCTATTTAGGTGAGAGTGAATTAGGCAATATTATTAAAGAACATATTCGCGCCGAAGAAGCCGACTTGAATCATGTTGAAGGTATTGGGGCACTGAATTTTTTCGCCTTAGATGAAATTAAAGTAACAGAAGAAGGTGAAATTATTGATCCTAATTCTATTATCGCCTTACCAACAAAACTAGATTTACCCATTTTACCCGATAGTTATTCTGGTGCTGATGATCCATTCCTCACCATGCTGAACCACTCAGGCTATAGTTGGGTGGTATTAACCAATCTTGAAGGTGAACCTTTGCTGGTGATTGATGCTGATGGTTTTTTACGCAGTGCCTTATTTCAATCGGAGAATTTTGACCCATACAATTACTGTCATCGCCCGGTAGTGATCACAGATGAAAACACCTCATTAAATGAAGCCATTTTAAAAATGAAAGTAAATACCTCTGTTGATCAAAACTTTGATGGCGTTATAGAACACGATGTTCTACTGATATGGGGTGACACTAAGCGTATTATCACCGGTGCAGATATTTTTGGCCGCTTACTTAAAGGTATGCTGCCACCGATGGAAAGTAACGCTAAAACTAGCATTTAAAGATATTTTATCTAAATATTTCAGTGCTTTATTAGCATTACAAATAAAGCCCGTTACTTGCGTAACGGACTTTTTTTAACTGCTTATTTATGCGATTTTAGCGTTCAGCCAATGTCCGAGGTTAGCTTAAAAAACAAAGTCTTCACTGTCTAATGCCATCATCGAATCGACACCATTACTAATGCAAGCTGCATGACCTTTTGCTCGCGGTAACATACGTTGAATGAAAAACTGTGCTGTTTTAATTTTCGCTTGATAGAAGGCTTTATCTTCTGTGCCTTGTGCTAGCTTAGTTTGGGCAACTTTCGCCATTTTTGCCCAGAAATACGCTAAGGTGACATAACCAGAGAACATTAAGTAATCCACCGATGCACCACCGATTTCATCTGGGTTTTTCATCGCTTTGGCGCCGATAGAGGCCGTAAGTTCATGCCACTCTTTCGCGTAAGCCATAATAGGTTGAATAAACTCTGCCATTTCGGCATTGTCCATATTCTCTTGGCAAAACACCCTCACGTCTTTAGCAAAAGGCTTTAATACTTCACCTTGAGTACCAATAATTTTACGCGCAAGTAAGTCTAATGCCTGAATACCGGTAGTGCCTTCATATAAACAACTAATTTTGGTATCACGCATTAATTGTTCCATGCCCCACTCTTTGATAAAACCATGACCACCGAAAATTTGTACGCCATGACTGGTACATTCAAAACCTAGCTCAGAAAGAAAGGCTTTTGCGATGGGTGTTAGAAGCGCTAACTTAGTTTCAGCATCAGCTTTAACCGATTCATCTTTTTCAGCATGACCAATATCAACCAGCTGTGCTAAATATGAAACAAGCGCACGGCCACCTTCAGCTATAGATTTTTGCGTTAACAACATTCTACGTACATCAGGGTGGACAATAATGGCATCTGCTGGGCCATCAGGGTTTTTTACACCACTAATTGAACGCATTTGTAAGCGATCTTTAGCATAGGCTAGTGCCCCTTGAAATGAGGCTTCAGCCGCAGCAACACCTTCACTTGCTACCCCAATACGAGCAGCGTTCATAAAGGTAAACATACATTTAAGGCCACGGTTAGGTTCACCAATTAAATGACCTTTCGCGCTATCAAAATTGATCACACAAGTCGCATTACCATTGATACCCATTTTATGTTCAATAGAGCCACAGCTTACGCCATTTCTATCTGCGATAGTGCCATCATCATTAACATTAAACTTCGGTACAATAAATAACGAAATACCTTTATTACCTTCTGGCGCACCAGGAATACGGGCAATAACAATATGCACAATATTGTCAGACAAATCGTGCTCACCAGCCGAAATGAAGATTTTCGTACCGGTTAATGAGTAACTGCCATCCTCATTCAATTCTGCTTTAGTGCGCAACATGCCTAAATCAGTACCACAATGCGGCTCTGTTAAACACATAGTGCCAGTCCAATTACCTTCAACAAGCTTTGGCATAAACTGTTGTTTTTGTGTTGCTGTACCATGCGCTTCAATAGTAGCTAATGCACCATGGCTTAAACCGGGATACATAGCAAAACTATGGTTTGCACTTGAGAATAGCTCAGCAATACTGATATTAAGTGAGTGTGGTAAACCTTGGCCACCAAACTCTTCTGATTGAGATAATGTTGGCCAACCACCTTCAACATATTGTTGATACGCTTCTTTAAAGCCATCTGGTGTAGTCACAACGCCATCGGTCCATGTACAACCTTGTTGATCACCGATTTGATTTAACGGAGCGACAACTTGTTCAGTTAATTTTGCGGCTTCACCGATAATGGCATCAACCATATCTGTACTTGCATCTTCATAACCTAAATGTTGATAGTGACTTTCACAATCAAGCAACTCTTGCATAACAAACTTAACATCACGAATGGGTGCTTTATATTCAAGCATGTGGTTCTCCAAATAATTATTTCTGGCTAATATGGTCAATTGACTATTTGGATGATTTCTTCACACAAATAACATCGTCTAATACTGCATGCTAAATCACTCACAAGTATTATCCAAATGAATAATACTTATGACCATATATTCAGTTTAATTATAAACAACTATTTTAGTTCTCAAAACTATTTTTTAAATAATCAGTAAATAATCATTTTTATTCATTTAATCAAGCGATTAATGCCCCTATTAGCGGCTAAAGTGATTTATGTCACAGTATTATTCATTTTAAGAATAGTACCCCATCAAAACAATCGATTGGTTTAATTTAATCATTAGACTTAGCATGAATTGGTAATTAAATGTTCAGTTAAGTACCAGAAGGTTATGAATAAGTAAGGCTTAGTGAATTTACTGCTCCATGCCCTATTGGTAATAAAGCCGCTTTAATTACGCAACATTACATACTTACAGGTTAGCAATAAGAACGCTTAAGCGTTATACATATTCTATAAAAAAACAATATGTTAAATAACAGAGTAACTATCAGTTAGTATTGGGGAAAGAAATGAATAATACAGCAAAAACTTTTAAGCACTCACTGCTAGCGTTTGCCATGATCGGTGCACAGCAACAGCAAGTGCTCAAGAAGCAGAGTTATAGGTAGTATAAAGCAGACAAAGATATAGAAAGAATTTTTGTTATCGCATCTAAACGCTTGAAAGGCTTACAAGAGTCACCCGTTACCGTTACCGTGGTAAATAGTAAAGCGATAGAACAAACTAAAGTTATGGACATGAATGATCTGCAAACACTTGTGCCAACTTTACGAGTAACACCATTACAACGCTCAGTAAATACTAATTTCGCCATTCGTGCTTTTGGTAACGGTACTAATAATACCGGTATTGAACCATCCGTTGGGGTGTTTGTTGATAGCGTATATCGTTCACGCGCAGCTGCTCAAATTGGTGATTTACCGCGGGTTTATTAGTCAAAATATTACATCTTAAGCTGCATTTAGCAGCCAATAACGTTAATGACATTGCTTTAACTGCTGAACAAACAAAGGAGTAATACGCAATCGAGTAGCGATAGAAGCAATAAAGACAATGAATGGATTGTAGAAAATAGCATGCATTACAATCCATTCATGTGATACTAAAGGCTACAATGCTCGAAACAGCTCAATCAAAGCACTCGATTGATATAATCACAGGAAATATTATTTTATGATCACCGTTCACCATTTAAATAAATCTCGTTCCAAGCGCGTTATCTGGTTGCTTGAAGAACTTGATATGCCTTACACATTAGTAAAACATCAGCGTGACCCAAACACTAACTTAGCGCCTGAAAGTTTAAGAGCAATTCATCCTCTAGCGAAAGCACCAATCATTGTAGACGATAATGTAACCCTGTGTGAATCTGGCGCTATTATGGAATATATTCTCAATCAAAGTCCTCATGAGCAATTAAGGCCAACACAAAATACCCAAGAATATTATCAATATTTAGAGTGGTTACACTTTGCAGAAGGTTCACTAGCCTTACCTGTTATTTCTACTTTATTGATGGGCATGGAAAAGCGTTCAGGTGCATCACCTCTCGATCATTACATCGCAAAAGAAATAGCTTTAGACTTTACTTATATTGATAACACGTTAAGTAAGCAAACTTATTTCGCCGGTGACAATTTTACCGCTGCTGATATTATGATGACCATTATTTTAGAAATCGCCGGTACTTTGCAGCTAATCGACAATAAAGCGCACATTAAACGTTATCTTGAAACGGTTCAGCAAAGACCTGCCTATCAATTAGCCACCAGCCAAGGATAAAAACATTTTATATGATACCAAGCACAGCAAATGCGTGATCTGTTTGGTATTATGGTTGAATCCCTGTATAAACAACAATAAATATTGAATGACTCAAAGGTAAGAAAATGGAAATGATCAACGTAGCAATTGAAAATAACGTGCATGTAATTACGCTAAATAACGGCAAAGTCAACGCCATATCGCCGCAAGTTATCAGCGAAATACATACTGCTTTAGATCACGCTGAACAAGAAAAAGCGATTGTAATTTTAACCGGCCAAGCGGGAATATTCTCTGGCGGATTCGATTTAAAAACCATGAAATCAAGCCCAGAAGCCGCTATAGGTTTAGTAACGCTTGGCTCACAACTTGCGCGTAGAATGTTAGCTTTTCCAACCCCCATTATTGGTGTTTGTACTGGTCATGCTATCGCTAAAGGTGCATTTTTAATGCTCAGTTGTGATTACCGCATTGGTTGTGCAGGTAACTTTAAAATCGGCTTAAATGAAGTTGCTATTGGTATGACAATGCATAATGCCGGTATTGAAATCGCCCGTAACCGCCTACCTATTAATTACTTAACACGTGCAGTGATCAACGCTGAACTTTTCTCTCCAGAAGCGGCTACTGTTGCAGGTTTTCTTGATGTAGTGGTTGAAGAAGAGCAATTAATGGCTACAGCACAAGCGGTTGCCAAACAAATGCAAACGCTAAATATGACCGCACATCACGGTACAAAATTAAAAGAGCGAGCTGAAATATTAGCCTCGTTAGATGCCGCTATTGAAATCGATAAGAAAAGTATCATCGCTTTATAGCTGTGTTTTATTGTCGCTGCCATACATGGGCCAACGGCAATTACTATACGAGTGTAGAGTAAAATATCAATAATGACTTTGCTCTGCACTCGCTTTTTCTCACCTTGAAGGTCTCATAATGATCAAAAAAATAATAATATCAATCATTGTGCTCACCACCCTTGCCTATGTTGGCAGTGCGTGGTTTTTTTCCTCTAAAATATTACACTTAGGACTCACCGAGTGCAGTGTTGAACACTTTGTATTTTGCGGCGATCCAAGTACACAAGACATTCCCTTTGAAGACGTCAGCTTTAAAACCATTGACGATTTCACTATTCCCGCCTGGTTTATGCCTGTTGAAAATGCTAAGCAGGCAATACTATTAGTGCACGGCAGAACAGCCAATCGTCACGAGGGCATGCGCTATGCAAAAAGCCTTATTGATGCCGGTTACAGCGTTTTAGCCATCGATTTACGTCATCCTCGCCAAGATCCTAATATTTTGTCGACTATGGGCTATCACGAACAGAAAGATGTTATTGCCGCACTCGACTATTTAACATCCGTAAAAGGTTTCGACTCGATTGGTGTTATAGGATTTTCAATGGGCGCTGCAACTAGCATAATCGTTATGGCTAAAGACCCTCGGATAAAAGTTGGTGTTTTTAGTGGTGGTTATGCAAACTCGATGGACGTACTCGCTGAACAAGCCGCCATTATTTATGGCCTACCTCGATATCCATTAATGCCATTGGTGGAGTTATTGTTTCAATGGCGCGGTGATTTAAATACCGACGAAACTCATCCAGAAAACTATATTGCTGACATATCGCCGCGACCTATTTATATTATGCACGGTACTGCTGATACGACAGTTGATTTTCACCATGGCGAGCGTTTATTTGCTGCAGCAAAGCAACCAAAACAGTTTTGGCAAGCGCAAGGCGGCGCCCATACCCGACTTTGGCAATTAGACAAAGAAAAAGCAGAAACCAGCGTGGTCGCCTTCTTTAAGCAATACCTTTGATAAAATAACCATAGCTTTGACAGATAGGCTTGAGATTGCTTATGTCTCTGGCTTGCTATTAGCCCCAAGCGTATGTGAGTATAGCGATACTTTCATCAAAATAGGCAAACCATGAAAGATTGTAATCAATGTGGAAAATGCTGCATAAAATATGGTGATGGTGATCTTTCTGCTACGCAAGAAGAAATTGATCTTTGGGAAATATTTAATCCTGATATTTTCGAATACGTTAAACACAATGAAATTTGGTTCGATCCTAAATCGGGTATTAGACTCAAGCGTTGTCCTTTTCTCGGCATAGCAGCGAAAACAAGCCCTAATGAAGCAGATAAATATACCTGTAGTATTTATTTAGATCGACCTGAAGATTGTCGCCATTATCCTAGCTTGATCAGTGAAATGGTGCGAGATGGATGCGAAATGATTGAAATAACTGACCTACAGCAGCCTAAAAAAGCGCAAGTTCGGCTTGATTTTTTAATGCAAGATAGCCGCCCGCCTAGCTTTTCATAATAATACCAATTCCATTATATAGAATAACTATATTCACAAAATAATCGTTGTTCTCAAAACGCAGCTAAGTACTGAGTGCGAACAAACTCAATAGGCTTGATATAATAAAATTAATTCGGTTTAATGAATAAAAAATAGCGCCTAAAACGACGCTATTTTTCATCAATAACGTTTAATCGGTTGTTGGTTCATCATGTAATTCAATATTAAGCTCTAATACGTTCAAATCGCCATCTTTATTATCAAGGTTGATGGAAAAGCTTTCATCGGAAACATGAATATATTTACGGAGTACCACTAAAATATCTTCGGTAAGTTGTGGTAAATAATCTGGCTGTTTATTTCTACTGTTACGCTCATGAGCCACAATAATTTGTAGGCGCTCTTTTGCCTTAGAGGCCGTAGTTACTTGCTTTTCTTTTTTCCGTAAAAAATAATCCAATAGTGCCATGTTATCCTCCAAACATACGACTGAAAATGCCTTTTTTCTCGGCAGTTAAAAATCTAAATTCAACAGTTTCACCTAACAGGCGATCAACAACATCTTGATACGCTTTGCCGGCATCACTTTCAGTATCTAAAATGACTGGCTCTCCGGCATTAGATGCCTTAAGCACCGCTTGTGACTCTGGGATCACACCTAACAGAGGAATCGAAAGAATATCTTTAACATCTTCAACACTAAGCATTTCGCCTTCTTCCACACGTTTAGGCGAATAGCGTGTTAATAATAAATGCTCTTTTATTGGCTCTAAGCCCTGTTCAGCTCTGCGTGAACGGCTTGCCAACATACCTAAAATGCGATCTGAATCTCGAACTGACGATACCTCTGGGTTAGTCGTCACTATAGCTTCATCCGCATAATACAATGCCATCATGGCACCGGCTTCAATACCGGCAGGAGAGTCGCAAATGATATAATCATAAGTTTTACCAAGCTCTTCTAATACCTTGCCGACATTTTCTTTATTTAATGCATCTTTATCACGTGTTTGTGACGCAGGTAAAATAGACAAACTGCTCACGCGCTTGTCTTTAATTAACGCTTGATTTAACGTTGCTTCACCATTAATAACATTAACAAAATCATAAACAACACGGCGTTCACAACCCATAATTAAGTCAAGATTTCGTAAACCTATATCAAAATCAATTAAGACCACTTTATGGCCTTTTAATGCTAAACCAAGACCGATGGCAGCACTTGATGTGGTTTTACCAACACCACCCTTGCCAGATGTAACAACTATTATCCGTGCCATAGACCGAATATCCTTTATAAGTTAAGTATTAAATAAGTTTTGACGATGTTAATTCGCTATCTGTCAAATGTATATATGCCGGTGAACCCCAATCTTTTTCCATTGATTCACTAAGCCAATAATTACCGTTAATAGACACTAATTCCGCCTCAAGGCTTTGGCAATATATTTGTGCCTTATGATGCCCTTTTGCGCCGGCTATTGCACGCCCGCGTAAGGAACCATAAACATGAATATTACCATCGGCAATCACTTCGGCACCCGCTGACACTGAACCAATAATCACTAAGTTTTGTTCTTTAGCATATACTTGTTGACCCGAGCGTATTTGGCCACGGTGTATTTTATCGGTGTATAGTTGCATCGGCGCTGCAGCAACTACGGCGTCAATCTTTTCTACTAACGGCTCTTCGACTGTCGATTGTGCTACTGTAACAGTTTTTTCAATAACTTTTGCTTTGGCGGTATTAACAAATGAAAAACCAAGCTCACGTACCAAGTTGCGCTGCTCTTTTGTAATTGAGCCGGTAAAGCCAACAAAGGTAAAATTAAATTCTGTAATTAGTGTTTTTATCGCTTGATAGTCTATATCAGTAGCGAGCTTCTCAATATTAACAACAACGGGCACGAGGGAGAAAAAATCGGGGGCTTGAGCTACTTTTTTTGCTAAATCAGCGCGTATATCGGCTAAAACTGAGGTTTTCAAATGTAAAACAGATAGGGTGAAACTTGTACCTTTAAATTCAATACTGGCATCAGCCATAATAAAGTTTTTCCTAAATAAAACAATTTAATATCAGTATTACCACTCTACCAATAGTGGTGGCAATACTGAAAATGAAAATATTTAACCTGAGTTCGAGATAAGAATTGTTTTATAAAAATTAATTACAATTCAAAACAATGAGTTAAATTTCTAGTTTGATAGTTTTCTTAGTTCAAGCTTAACTCACGCGTCGATAACGAGTCTCGGCTTTAGCATCCTGCCTCGCACTACCGTCTCCAGCCATGGAGGCATATTGCAAGTGAGTTAAGCGTAGAAATTAGGAAAAACAGTCGCTAGAGAAACATTGATGATTCCGAATTCAAGTTATTTATAAAGCGCTTTTTAACGTTGAAATCAACGTATTTTGCTTATGCTGATAACGCTCTATCTTATTGTTTGCCATTAACAATGAATAACTTAAATTAATTGACGCTACGAGTAAAGCACGTTCGCTACTAACAACACCGGTATTTTTTTTAATCTCGTCACACATGGCAGCGAGTTTGTTAGCTGCTTGCTTTAAATCCTCTACATCTTCACTTGAACAAGTAAACTGATGTTGTTTACCCATAATTTGAATGTTGATGCTTTTAGAGTCTTCAGCAAACATTAATTTACCTCATCTACACTTTGTAATTTACCTAGCAGGTTAGTTAAAGTTTCATTGGTTTGGCTACGCTTTTCTTCACCTTCAAGGATTTCAAGTTGCAGCATTTCATTTTCATCAGCAAGCGTAGACTTTTCTTGTTCTAGCTCGACTACTTTACTTTTTAGTTGATTGTTTTTTTCAATAATGTCTTCGATCAGTTGTTCGAGTTGTGGGAGAGTATTTTCTAACATAAGGCGCTCTGGTTAACTGTAAATTTAAGGCGGCAAATTTAATCTAAAGTGAGGAAGAATGCTACTGTTAACCACTAATATCCGCTTAAATTATGTAACAAATAGCTACCTTAGCTAAAATCAGACAAATATGCTCAATAAACATACACTAATTAATTATATTAACCAAAAAACCTGAGCGCTTAACTCCGTACTGATGACGAGTTATTTATTCTGGATCGCTTAAAAAGTGTCCCGTAAATCAATAAATGTTTTCTTGCCTCTATTTGGGCTATTTTTAATCATGTGTATAGGCGATATATTTTTATCATAGCCCTCATAACCTGCGGTGATATCCTTAATCATCTTTTCGTCGAGTAATTTAAATGCCATTGACCAGTCGGTGAATGACCTATGTTCAATTTCTCCCTGATAAAACACATCTAAACTTGTATGGCGATCATCTTCAAAAATAGTTTGATATAAAGCATCAACCTTGCTCTTATCTCCTTCTAGAATCTGCATGACTTCTCGGTCATAATAAATCAACATGCCGGTTATACCGAGCTTTTGGTTTTTCATGCGAGATTTTTCCAGTAAATCAATTAACTCTGCCTCTGTTAAGCCTGCAGGTACAACGCTGGTATAGAGTAATTCGAACATCATGAGTAACTTCCTTTTATTGTTATTGCTCTAACGCTATCAATAACACTTATTGCAACTAATTATATTATTTTAATCACTGTCATAATAATTGATTTTTAGGTTGGTATTTTTCAATCCAATCCATTGCTAATGCTTTTGCTACTTTTTGATTTTCAGTGATAAACCAACGATACGACACCACATTATCAGCAGAAGTTTTCCCGACTAGCGCTGCTAAAGTAAGCTGAAAATCATTGCCAATAGCACATCCCACGTATAATACGTCACTTGTCTCATTCAATAACACGAAAACACCTTGTCCTAAAGGAGCTTGCTCTAGCTTTTCGGGAAAATCAAAAGCGTAGGTAGATTGCCTAGACACGCGGTCGTCTTTTTTATCTTTATGACTAAATCTCATGGTAACTTCTCCAAAAAATAGTCAGAGATTAACATATAGCACCTTGCAAGCAAGAAACAAAAATTATCTAAAAATTATCTAATTATCTTAATTATCTTAATTATCTTAATTATCTAATTATAATTATCTAGCCACCCATAATAACTCTACTCAATATCCATTGTATTG
>TARA_R110001632_G_scaffold76017_6_pt1 | contig 20457 bp, 32 predicted proteins | sample TARA_R110001632 | Tara Oceans TARA_R110001632 (sample SAMEA4398266) | marine metagenome | biome: Polar Biome; feature: [SRF] surface water layer (ENVO:00010504); material: water (ENVO:00002006), including particulate matter (ENVO:01000060) such as... | depth 5 m
GTTTTCAGGAGTGGATCCTGAAGCAGGTTTCTTATCTAATGTAGGTAATGTATTTAGTAGAGTTGTACAAAGTGGTGCAGGTGCAGCGGCCGCTGTTATGTATGGTGCTGCTGGTTTAGCATTACAAGAATTGTCTAAAGGTCTTACTAAATTTAAGGCAGTAGGATTTGACGCGCAGGATTCCGAGGAACTTGCAATTGCACTAGGTTCTGTTAGTGGAGCATTCGCACAGGCTGGTGGAGAACCTGCAAGCCCTGGTGGATTATTTGGTGCAGTGTTTGGAAATACCTTTAGCCCCAATGCTACCGAGAGAGGTATTGATTCTGTAATGGACTCTGGTAAAGCTCTTGCTGAAATAACAAAAGGATTAGCCGCATTCTTAGATCTTAAAAAGAAATATGGATTAGATGCAGCTGCATTCCAAGAAGGTGGATTTTTAGCAGTATCAGTTGCAGATACTTTAGCATTCTTAAGTAAAGCGTTTGCTTCTATTGGAGGAATGGAAACTGAAGATTCTTGGGGTCCATTTAAATGGGACGAGAATAAAGTTGAAAAAGGTATTGATGCCGTTAAAGGTTCAGGTAAAGCTCTATCGGATATTACAGGTGGATTAAAAGCGTTCTTAGATTTACAAAAAGAATACGGATTAACTACTGAATCTTTCCAAGAAGGTGGATTCCTAGCAACAGCAGTGAAAGATAGTTTAGGATTTGTTAGTAAAGCTTTTGGTACAATTGGAGGAATGGAAGTAGAAGATGGGTGGGGTCCATTTAGCTGGGATGAGAATCTAGTGGAGAAAGGTGTTGATGCCGTTAAAGGTGCAGGTAAAGAACTTACTAATATTGCAACAGGGTTAAAAACATTCCAAGAATTAGTAGAAAAAGATATTGACTTTAAACCAAAAGGTAAACTTGCAAAAGCCGTTTCTAATTCACTATCATTTGTATCAACTGCATTTAGTGCGATTGGGGGAATGGAAGAAACTGATGGATGGTTTATATTTTCATGGGATGAAAACTCCGTAGAGAAAGGTATTGATGCTGTAAGTGGTGCTGGTAGAGAACTTAGTAATATTGCAACAGGGTTAAAAACATTTGCGGATATGTCTGATACTGTTGATTTTGGTAAAAATGGTAAGCTTGCTAAGGCAGTTAAAAATTCTTTATCATTTGTAGGTAGTGCCTTTATGAAAATCGGTGGAATGGAAGAGACTGATGGTAATTGGTTATTTTCCTGGGATGAAAACTTAGTCCAAAAAGGTATTGAAAATGTAGATGGTGCAGGTACTGCGTTAACTGATATTGCTAAAGGGCTACAATCATTTGCGGATTTAGACAACCCTACAGCAATTTCACAAGGTATAGAAGCAATATTTACTTCTATTGGTGATACTTTTGCTAAGTATTATAAAGATACTGTATATAGAGATGATTTAGATCATATGCAAGGATTTATAACAGAGCTATCAACATATGCACAAGACGGTTCATTGGCTAAAGCTGGTACTGATTTACAAAGTATAGCAGCAGCAGTTAATTCAATAGAAATTAGTAAAGCCGATGCATTAGGTAATATGTTTAAGGGTGCTGGTGATTTGTCTCGGAATAAACAAGCATATCAACAGTTAGCCAAAGCAGTAGAAGAAATTAGAGACATGATGGCTGACACTGGCGGTGGCGGTGGCGGTATGTTAGATAAAATCAAAGATGGTGTTGGTTTAGGCGGAGACACAAAGAAATCTGGTGGAGATAGTAAAATGTTTGGTAAATTAAACTCAACACTAGCAGGCTTAAATTCTACAATGCAATCATTACCAGGCGCAATACGATCTATAAAAATCGTAGTAGAAGATTAATTTTCTATTTTCTTAAAACTTTTTTCCTTTTTAGCTATATAAAATTTAACAGAGAGAATCTAAAAATAGTATAGTTATGACAAAAGTAAACAAAGTAAACAATGTAGTATGGTTTGATTTAGAAACCACAGGAGTAAATACATCTAGTGATAGAATTATTGAAATAGCAATGATCAAAACCGATTCCGATGGTAATGAAATTGAATCTTTTCAGTCACTTGTTAATCCTGGCCCTGATGCCGTTATGAGACCAGAAGCTCAAGACAAACACGGTATTTCTGAGGAACAATTAAAAGATGCCCCGCAATTTGATTTAATCGCAAAGGAAGTTTTAGACTTTATTGGTGATAGTGATCTTGGTGGATATAACGCACTTTATTTCGATGTACCAATGCTCGTTGAAGAATTTATGAGATCTGGTATTGCATTCTCACACCGCCAAAGAGCCGTAGTAGATCCATTTTTAATTTATTCAAAATATGAAAGACGAGATTTAAGTACTGCATATAAAAAATATACAGGAAAAGATTTAGAAGGTGCTCATAGGGCTGATGTTGATATTCGTGCAACAATGGAAATATTCCAAAAACAAAAAGAACTTTATGATATGCCTCAAACTGCAACAGAAATTGATGAAGTTGTAAATGAAGCAAGAAAGGATCAAGTAGATCTAAGTGGAAAATATAAATTTACAGAAATTAATGGCAAACGAGAAATTGTATTTAACTTCGGTAAAAATAAAGGGAAGTCCTTTAAAGAAGTCTACGAAACAGATTCAAGGTATATACAATGGATTATTGATAAAGGTGAATTCTCAAAAGAAGTAAAAATCATATCTCGTAAGCTCATGGAGAAAATGAGAGTAGAAAACCCTGTTTTGTAAATTGTTAATAACTTTTTGAAAATAACTGCTTTAAAATTTTCAGATCCCAATAAAATTGATTATATTTATAATATAAATAAAAATCTGAAATATGACAAAGTATCAAAAATTAATCCACAACCCACCACAACTAGACGATCAAGTAACAAGTACACCTAGGGAAGTTATCTTTAAGACTGTAAGTGCTATGTGTGACAATGTTCATTACTTAAAACTTAGGAAAAATACTGAAGGAGACTTTAGGTTAAATGGAAACGGATTTGCAATTTCTAATTGGCAAATGGATTTTGAACAACATGATATCGAATGGGAGGCTGATGCTAACCGTTGGGATAATGTAATTGCAATGATTAATACTGGTACGTCTAAGGTTGAATCAATACAAAGTAGATAATGGCAATAACAACAAAACCTATGCCTGGATCCGAAACAATCCATGTAGACCTAAATGGTCCTGATGGTAATGCATTTTCATTAATTGCATTAGCACAAAAATTAGCAAAACAACTTCACTATCAACCTGATGAAAGAGGAGAACTCACTGCATCTATGATGGGTGGGGATTACGATAACCTGTTAGAAGTTTTCGATAAACATTTTGGAGAATTTGTAATATTACATAAATAAATATGAAAACACAGACACCATACCGGATGATAACCGAAGAAGAAGGCATTGAGGAAATCTTAAGAGAAGCAACTGCCTATGGCCTAAGAGCTGAGGTAAAACAATATGCTGAAAAGCTTTTAGATGAATCACCAGAAATGGATCCTATTGATGCATACACTCATGGTTTTGAGGAGTGGATTAAATAAATTATGAAAAAGAGAAAGGAGGGCATAAAACTAAAGGAAGTTAAATTAACTTTACAAGAATGGTTTGATGCTCTTCGTGTACCAACTCCTGTAAGAAACAAAAAGAAATACAGGAGAAATAAAAAACATAAAAACAACGATGGGAATGTCTAACATGAGAAATGAAATGAAATGGGTAGAGAAAGTCATTACGAATAAATCTAATACTTCACTACATTATCCTGCTATTAAGCAACTTATTAATAACTTTCATAATAAATGGATAAGCAAAAATAATACTACTATTGTTAACATTTACCAACAGTACCTAAAATCAATTTTAAGAACAACATTTGGCAGGTAATTAAACCTTTGTGAAATTATCAATATAAAAAATAAAGAATGGCAGTAAGCATAGAAAAGAAATATCAAAAACTTACAGACACAGAACATGTATTACTCCGACCTGGTATGTACATAGGTTCCGTTAAACCTCATACTGAAGAAGTTTATCTTTTAGATAGGAGAAGTTGGAAACTCGTACCTAAAGAAATTACTTATAACCCTGGCTTTCTAAAACTTTTTGATGAAATTGTATCTAATTCAGTAGATGAACATAAAAGAAATACTAAGCTTAATCAAGTAAAGATTACTATTGATGTTACTACAAATAAAATATCCATTTGGGATAATGGTGGCATTCCTGTAGAAATACATAAAAAATATAATGAGTGGGTACCTGAAATGATTTTTAGTAATTTAAAAACTGGAAGTAATTTTGACGATACTGAACAAAGAACTGTTGTAGGTACAAACGGTGTAGGAAGTACATTAACAAATATCTTTAGTAAAGAATTTACAATTGATACTTGTGATAAGAAGAAAAGATTTACACAAACCTTTTCAAATAACATGGCAAAGAAAACTCAACCTGTTATAAAACCACAAAAGAAAGGATTTACTGAAATTTCTTATGTTGCTGATTTCAAAAGATTCGGTATGACTAAGATAGATAAAGCTTCAATTCAAATGATTGAAAAAAGACTTTATGATATTGCAGCATGTAATCCTAATTTAAAAATATGGTTAAATGGAGATCCTATTACATTTAAATCTTTTAAAGAATATTCTGAATTATATACAACCCCAGTATTCTACGAACAATCAGAAAACTGGCAAATAGGTATAGGTCATTCTACTTCAGGGTTTAAAGCTATATCATTTGTTAATTCTGTTGAAACTAAAGACGGTGGAAAGCATGTAGATAATATCACTTGGCAAATTACACAATTCCTTAGAGATAAGATTAAAAGAAAACATCGAGTTGATGTAAAACCTTCTGAATTAAAAAATCATTTATATCTTTTTATTAATTCTACTATTATTAATCCTGCATTCTCATCACAAACAAAAGAAAAGCTTATTACTGAACCTAAAGACTTTGGTAGTATTCATGTACTTTCTGATAAAACTCTTAAGCAAGTATTAAATTCTGAAATAATACAATCAGTACTAGATTGGATTAAGCAAAAACAAGATGCTGATGAAAGATCTAAACTTAGAAAGTTAAACAAAGGTTTAGACAAAAAGAAAGTAATAAAATTAATTGATGCAAAAAAACGAGGAGATCGGAGCAACTGTACTCTTGCTATTTTTGAAGGTGATTCTGCATCTTCTGCATTTAGACAATATAGAAATCCTAATATGCAAGGTGCATTTCCACTCAGAGGTAAATTTGTAAATGTAAGAGAATCCATTCCATCCAAGGTTGTACAAAATAAAGAAGTACAATCTCTTATGGCTGCATTAGGTCTAAAGATAGGGCATGAACCTAAAGATTTAAGATATGGAAAAGTATTATTATATACTGATGCTGATGTGGATGGTAATTCTATTTCTGCTTTATTAATTAACTTCTTAGGTAAGTATTGGCCAGAATTATTTGAACAAGGAAGAATATTAAAAGTAGAGACACCCTTAATGGTTGCAAAAAAAGGTAAGGAAACTTTAAGTTTTTATTCTGATGATGATTATAAAGAATGGGAATCAAAACAAAAATCACTATCATCATGGTCGATTGAATATAAGAAAGGTCTTGCTGCATTGGAGAATGCAGAGTACCAAGAAATTATTAGCAACCCTAAAACATTTACATTAACTAAAGATAAGGATTTTGAAAATACTTTAGATACATGGTTCTCTAAAGATTCAGAACCAAGAAAGAAAAAGATATTAGGAGAAGAACTAATTTATAATACAAATGACAAATCATTATTTTAAATATGAGTAAAAGAACAGTAACAGATTTTTTTGATAAGGAGTATTTAGAGTATGCTAAGTATGTAGTTGAGAACAGAGCTATTCCTAGTTGTATTGATGGACTTAAGCCTACACAAAGGAAAGTTGTTTATATAGCAAATAAAATATGGAAAAGTGGCAATGAAAAACCAATGAAGCTCTTTCAACTTGCAGGTAGAGTAGCAGCTGAGGCATATTATCATCACGGTAATACTTCTTTGGAATCTTCAATGGTTGGGATGGCACAAGGATTTAAAAATTCTTTACCTCTTTTAGATGGTATAGGGCAATTTGGTTCATTAAGATCTCCATCAGCAGGTGCTCCTCGTTATATTAGTGGAAAATTACATCCTAACTTTAGATTACTTTACAAGGATTTTGAATTATTAGAAAATAAAATAGAAGAAGGTGAAAAGATTGAGCCTGAATTTTTCTTACCAATCATACCAACTGTAATTTTAAACGGATCATCAGGTATTGCTGTAGGTTTTGCTACAAACATTTTAAACAGAAATCCTAAAGATGTTGTTAATGCATGTATATCCGTCTTAATGGATAAGAGAATGCCTTCACTACCACCTTGGTTAAAAGAGTTTTCCGGTACTTTTACTAGAGATACAGTTAATCCTAAAACTTGGAAGATAAGTGGGTTATATGAGGTGTTAAATACAACAACAGTTAAGGTAAATGAAATACCGCCAGGGTTTACTTATGAAAGATATGAAGAACATTTAAATAATTTAATTGAAAAAAGAATAATAACTGGCTATGATGATAATTCATCAGGTAAAGTAGAATATGTTTTAAAATTTCAAAGAGCTATTTTAAAAGAATATGTAAGTAAGAATAAACTAGAAGCTTTGCTAAAAATAAATTCGCAAGAAACTGAAAATCTTACAACTATTGATGAAAATGGTAAACTTAAGATTTTTAATAAGGTAGAAGAAATAGTTAAACATTTTGTTAATATAAGATTAAAATGGTATGATACAAGAAAGGCTTATCTTATTGCAAAACTTGAAAGAGAACTACTTATTATTTCAAATAAGGCAAGATTTATTAAAGATATTATTGATGGTAAGCTTATTGTAAACAATGCACCTAAGAAAACTATCATAAGCTATTTAGAAAATAATAAGTATGATGAAATTGATGGATCTTATAATTTCCTTCTTAACATGCCTATCTATTCTTTAACAAAAGAAAGGTTTGATGAATTACTAAAACAAGAAGCAGAGAAGAAAGCAGAGAAGAAAGTTATTGAAGGTACCGATCCTAAAGAAATGTATCTAACTGATTTAGAAACTTTAAAGAAAGCGATAAAATAATTAAACCTTTTAAGAAAAAGCAATATAAAAATAAACAATATAATGTCTAAGTATAAAATCAGAACGCAACAAGGCGTGGATGTATCTGCCTGTGAAGCCACAAGTAAAGCAAAGGCATGGGCCTGGATTGCTGCAGTTAAACAATTAACATTAGAACAAGCACAGAAACTTTATACAATTACTAAAATAAATTAAAAATGATGATAGAACAAAGCTCCTCGGTTGACTCTTCAATGATAAGTAGAGTCATTTACAATTTTCCTAACAAGTCTCTTAAAGTTGAATTTAAGTCAGGCGCCATTTATGAATACTCCAATGTAGAACAAATGGTATACGATGATTTATGTAAAGCAGAATCACAAGGAAAATTCTTTAACGAACAAATTAAAAATAATTACGATCATACTCAACTATTAATAAATTAAATTATGGCAAATACAAATTCAAATGCTCTTTATGAAGCTCTTAAAGCTCAATTCGTAGCACAAAAAATGAAAGCAATAGCAACATTAACTGTCTACTTAACTAACCCAGTAGGTATAGGTGAACATCCACAAATCATTGATGAAATGGTTGATCAAACAAAATTACTAGCAGAAGCAGAAGACTGTTTAGAAAGATTAGAATCTACGTTTGAATCAGAAGAAGCAAAAGAGAATGAATAAAGTTATCTTAGTAGGTAAAGCTGCAGCCGGTAAAGATCACATGAGAAAGATACTTAGTGGTAGAGGTTTTCAGTATGGGATATCTTACACAACCCGACCACCTAGAGAAGGCGAAATCGATGGTAAAGATTATTTCTTTTTAACTGATGAAAGTTTTAAGAGAAAAATTAACCAAGGGTATTGGTATGAGTGGATAGAATTTAATGGTTGGTATTACGGTACAAGCCAAAGACAATTCGCTACATCATGTAACTTGTTTATTATGACACCTAAAGGTATAAGTCATGTTGATCCAGTTGATAGGAAAGAATGTACTATCATATACTTAAATGTACCTAAAGAAACTAGGAGAGAAAGATTAGAGGCAAGAGAAATGCCTGGTGATTCAATTGATCGTAGAATGGAAGCTGACAATTTAGATTTTGAAAATTTTACAGATTTTGATATTGAGATAAACAATTCTAACTTTTAACCATATAAAAATAAAACAATGAGTAAATTCATTATCATAGAAGGTACCGATAACACAGGTAAAGATACCCAACAGAATCTTATCATAGAAAAGATTAATAATTTAGTATTTCAAAAATTACATTATTCTTCTTTACCATTTAAAGCAGATAAAGAAAAGCATATTTCATATTCACAAAAAATGTATGATGATATGTTTAAACTTATGATGGTGTCTAAAGACCAAGATATTAATATTATTTTTAATAGATCTCACTTAGGCGAAACTGTTTACTCGCCACTCTATAGAGAATACTCTGGTGATTATGTATTTGATATTGAAAAAAGATATGTAAATAAACTAAGACAAGAGTTATACTTAATTACATTAACGAATGATCCTCATACTATTTTAAAGAGAGATGACGGTAAATCATTTTATGGTAATGAAGAAGAAGTTAAAGCAGAAGTAGATGGTTTTAATAGAGCTCATCGCTTAAGTAAGATTAAAAATAAACTCCTCCTTAATATAGGTACAATGAGTGCTGATGAAGTTTCAAATATTATAATTGATTTTTTAATGCATGAAAATTCTATCACAGGTTTAGCACCACAATTAAATATGTTTGAATAATGTCATCAGCTGAAGATATACTTTACAAAGCCCACTATGAAGGGATTAAAGATTTAGTTTTTAAAGAATCTAAAAGATTAAGAACAGAAGATCCAAAGAAATGGAAATATGCAGAATACGTAGTTGTATTAGAAGAAGCTTATAGAATAGTCAAAGAACGCAACAATAAAAAAGATGCAAATAGACATTAAAAAAATAGATAGAATAGAGATAATCAATCATGCAAAAAATGATAAACCTATAGGTAGGCTATTAACTCTATATAAAGATTTAGGTCATTTTGGTAGTTTAGATTTTGAAATACAAGACAACGATAAGACATTAAAAATATTTTTAAACCAAAACAAAGAAGATGAGAACATATAAAGGAGAAACTTTTGCGCAAGCGTATGAATTAGCATTGAGTGATATTATAAACGATCCTCAGTATACATCATCACCAAGAGGTATGAAGATTAATGAAGTGTCTGATGCAGCTCTGGTTATTGAGGATCCATCTTTTTGTCTTTATGATAATTCTCGTAGGAGTAGTCAATTTAAATATATCGCAGCAGAGTTAGTATGGTATTTTACTGGTCGTAAAGATGCTGATTTTATTACACCTTATGCAAAATTCTGGGATCAGATTAAAAATAAAGATGGTTCTGTAAACTCTGCTTATGGCAATCTTATTTTTACAGAAGAATTAAGTGATGGTAGAAATCAATACCGATGGGCTTTAGATTCTCTAATTCAAGATAAAGATTCAAGACAAGCTATTTTACATTTTAATAAACCAGATCATCAGTGGAATGGTAATAAAGATTTTGTATGTACTCTTAGCGGTATTTTTCAAATTAGAGATAATAAATTAAACTTTACTTTAGATATGAGATCCAATGATCTCATTCTAGGAACACCTACTGATGTTGCATTCTTTTGTTTATTACAGATGCAAATGTTAGAACATCTAAGAAAGTATTATCCTGAATTACAATTAGGTACTTATACTCATATTGCACATTCATTACATTTATACGAAAGACATTTTAATTTAGCAAAAGAGATGTTAGAAAAATCATTTAACCCGGCATCATATCCAAATATGAGAGAGTTTCTGATTGATCCAAATGGTAAACCACTAGAAGGATTAAAACAATTAGAAGAAGAAATGCTTCAAATGAATGATTTAATTTTTAATGGTAATGCAAGCTGTACCGTAGATCCTCATGATGATCTCTTACACCAATGGATATCTGATGCCATTTTCCTTGATATATAATAAAATAAAATATCACAGTGAAGCATATTAAATTATTTGAGGAATTTGTTAATGAACCAAAGTCTCTCACTGAAGCAGTTAATAATAAAGACTACCTTAAGAAAGTTAATTTTATATTAGCAGGTGAAAAGATAGAAGGTCTTACTGGTAAAAACAATAAAAGAATTTATGGTAAAATAAACGATGTATGTTTAGACAATTTATTTAATGCATTTTATGCAAAGGGTGATTATAAAAAAGACCTTGATGTTGATCCAAAACTACCTCTTATTTATTATGGTGGAAACTCAAAAGAAGGATTAGATTTCTTAAAGAGATACAACGTATCAGAAGATGTTATGTATAACTTACCGGAAGCAATGAAGGTTAGTGGTAATAAGAGTGATTTTTATAAAATGTTTAAAGATACTGATTTTATTCCAAAGGCAGTTTATAAAAAAGAAGATGCAAAAGATTTAGAATTTCCTATTATTGCAAAACCTGATGATGGTCATTCTGGTTTAGGTATTGAGATTTTTGATACTTATGAAGACTTAGAAAAAAGTAAAGGTAAATTTGAAAACTATTCAGAAGCAAAAGACCTAGATAAAGAATTTAGAGTTTTACTAATGAATGAAGATCCTGTGTTAGTTCATGAGAGAGTATCATTAAATGAAAATGAAATTAAAGATAAAGAAGCCGATGAACAAACTGAATTTACTTATGTAGATCAAGATATGAGTAAATTAGATTTTATGGATAAAGTAAATGATATCTGTAAAAAGGTTAGAAAGAAATTAAAACTTGGGCTTTGGTCAATTGATTTAATGATTGATAAAAGCGGAGATTGTTGGGTTGCTGAAATTAACTCAGCATCTGGTATGGCAGCGGATAAGATGGTAAGAGTATATGTTAAGGTGTATGAAGATTTTTATGGGGAGAAATTACCACAAGAATTTAAGACTCATTTAAATGAAGAATACATCAAGCCTATTTATAAAATTAATCTTAAAGAAAACGCGAGTCAAATTAAACGATCTAAATGCCGAGTAAATTACCAGGATATTATAGATGGGAAAGAAACAATTCTTTAATTAGAAAAAAGTTCTACATTTCCTTTCAGTTCCCAACTAATTTTATTATATTTGTATTATAACAGTTAATCTGTAAATAAAAACATATGCATAACAATTTTAAAACCCTTAATGATTTTTATATAACATCGGATACATGGTTTGGAAGACCACAGATCCTTCAGATTGCCAATAGAAAATTTAATGATGTAGATGAAATGAATGCTGCATTAATTAAAAATTGGAATAAGGCAATTAAGAAAGATGATATTGTATTTCATCTAGGTAATTTTGCATGGGATCCACAGACTGCTAGGAATGTATTAAAAAAACTCAAAGGTCAAATCTATTTTATGATAGGTAGTGCTGATGAGGCTTTTTTAGATATAGCCCACGAATTTGAAAATGTAACTATTATAGAAGATCAGATTTTGGAATTACCACAATTTGATTCTATTATTTGCCACTACCCATTAGCTGTATGGAATGGTAAAGATTCAGGTACGATTCATTTTCATGGTCATACAATATTCTCGCACAAAACTGATCTAAATGCGCAACGGAGAGTAAACGTGTGTACAGACTATTGGAACTTTGCACCAGTAAATTATTTAACAATTAAAGATTTTATAAATGAGTAAAACTAAAAAGAAGACCTACAAAGAATTAGCAATTGAGTTTAAAAAGACAAGAAAGGAAAGTGTCTATAACGAACTCTATCATAAAATGAGACCAGGATTAAAAAATTATGTTTTTAATATTATTAAAGATCCTTTAATTACTGATGATATTGTTTCACATACACTTACTACGGTATATTTAAAAATAGACCAATACAATACAGATTATCAAATTACTACATGGGCTTATCGAATTGCATATAACGAATGCATAGGATGGATAAGATTTAGAAATAAGAGTGTAAGTATGAATGTATTTACTGATGCTGGTGTTGAACCTCCCATGGAGTCTTCATTCACGATGAAAGAAGGAATGCATTTACTTAAAACTGAAAACGATTGGTTAGAAGAAGAAAGTATTTTTGATCAACAGGTTAGAATGACGCATGAAGCAATCAACGCATTACCACCAATGTATAAAAGATATATGGTAGAAAGATTCTTAAATCATAGATCTTATCAAGACATTCTTGACATCATGAAAGATTCAGAAAAGAATATAAATTTACAAACAGTTAAGAACAGAATATTTAGAGGAAGGAAAATAGTTAAAAAACAGCTCAAAGGGATGAAACTATTTGCTGATGCCTAAATACATAATAAACAAACAAACGATATGTATATAATTAAACTTTATAAAGAACTTAAGATTTGGCGAAAGATAAAACAAATAGCCAAATTAGAAAAAGAAGCTTTAAATGAAAAGGGGTTTAGGGTAGACTGGGTCGGTAGAATTTATACCGTAATCAATTTACCAGAAGAAGTTGCGACCGCGCCAATTTCACAAGAAGGTTATGTACTGATGAAATTAAGAGAACATGATCAATTTTTATTAACTTTAGGTATTGCAGATTATGTATCACCTGAATTTGAAAAAATACCAGGAACTGATTCTTTTCTTTTAGTCTTATCAGCAGATAGAGAATATTTTAAATTATGGCCATTCTTAGTATCTTTTATAAAAACAGCAAGTTTTGTATTAGTACTTAGAATTTTATACTCAGTGTTTTCTCATAACCAAGAAAAAATCACAGAACTATGGAACAAACTAATGGTAATGATATTTTAAGAAAGCAGGTTGATAGTATAGAGAAAGAAGTTAACCAGCTAGAAAAAGAAAAAGAAGAAATACAAAATGATTGTAAACATAAGGGAGAAACCTTTGTACAATTTGATAAATCAAACTCTATGAAAAAACATTGCTCTGAATGCAAAAGGGAATTAGGTTATCCTTCGCAAAAAGAACAAGAAGTTTTTCTAGGTAATAAAAAATAATATGGCAACAGCTCAATCACTAGCAACAACAGAAACTATAAATGGTAAAAGATACTATAACTTAGGTGAAGGTAAAAAGTACCCATCAGTAACAACTATCTTAGGTGCAATGACTGATAAATCAGGAATTGATAAATGGAGAAAAAGAGTAGGAGATGAAGAAGCTGATAGGATTTCTAAGTTCTCTGCTAACCGTGGAACTGTAATGCATCAATTCTGCGAATACTTTTTAGGATCTGAAAAAGAAACTGTTAGAGAAAGACTTATTGATGCACAAACTCTTATTGGTCCTTTTGTTAAAGAAAATGGTTTTACTGAAGCTGAGACTGATATAGGAAGAAAGCTATTCTTTAATTTTTATAACAATGGATGCTTTGACCGGATAGCTAAAGTAGTGTCTATAGAAGATACATTACATTCACCTCAGATGGGTGGTTATGCTGGTAGAGTTGATATTATTTACGAGAATAAGAAAGCTCATCTAGTCGTCTTAGATTTTAAATCATCTAAAAAAGCAAAGAGAGAAGATTGGATTGAAAATTATAAAATGCAAATTGCTGCATATTCATTAGCTTATTGGGAAATGAATGGTGTAAAACCTGAGGGTGGCGAGATTTGGATTAGCAATGAAGCTGATGCGTTTCCGCAAGTATTTGAATTGTCATTTGAAGATATAACATTCTATGGAAAGAAATTCTTATCATTAGTAAAGGCATTTCACGAAAAGTATCCATTAAACGAGAATATATAAAAAAAGATTAACATAAATGGCAATCAAATCATTTAAGGATTTTATAACAGAAGAGCTTGATCACGTAAGAGACAAGAAGGTAAAACATGTAGATGATCATGATCCAGAAGAAGCATCTAATCCTGAAGCTGAAAAAAAGGCAGAAGAGTATTTAGAAGACGTAGAGGAAGAATGCCCAAGATGTGGTGAGCGTGAAGAAGATTGCAAATGTGCAGATGAAGATCCTTGGTCAACTCAAAATTATCATAGGGTCCCTAAAGGCACAGAAATTAAACCAAAACCAAAACAAGAATTTAAAAAATAAACAAATGAATAAATTTAACAAATTTTTTACAGATCATGGAATTAAAATAGTTATAGCTATAATGGTATTAACTTATTTTAAATCATGCAGTATTGATTCTGAAGTAGAAAGAATTAAAAAAGAACAAAGAATACTAACTACCGAGATTGATACTCTATCATCTCAGATAGTTAATGAAGCTGAAATGATTAAACTTATTAAAGAAGTACCAGCTTGGAAAACTCTAAGAATTGAAGAAATTTCTGATAAAGAAAGAATCTCTATCAATGCCTTAGAAGAAAAAGATAACTAAATGTGGCTAGTAGAATACCTATAATTCCAGGAGTTCCAACTCCAAGTGATCCACAATGTTCACTAACATACTGTGGTAGAATAATTGCACAAGTAGATTGTATTAAGTATATAATGCAAGGTACTACTGCATGCATTGATATACAGTTATTTGGAAATAATGATTTACCATTAAATCTAGATAATTTTTGTGATATACATATTCAGTTAACGAATGAATTAGAATGTGTGGTTACTAATTTTTGGTATCCTGATATACCTTCAGGCGCAAAAGGATTTCTTATAGATATTTTACAGTTTACTGATACATCAGGTGTTATACATAATGAAGGTTTAATTAGAATATGTTTATCAGCTGCATGCACAGCAGCAACAGGACCTGGTGCAATCTCAGCAGAAATTTTACTAACTGAATGTGCAGGTGGTAATTATCCAACTACATATGATCCTACTGGCGTTGGGCCAACTGGAGCTCTACCTACAGGATCAGCTGAAGTATATGGCATACCTTGTTTATGGGTGGCTACAATACTTGAATCAAAGATAGCTAAAAATGGTGGTAATTCAGGATGCGGTACAGGTGGTAATGCTACCGGTAGTGGATTTGTGACTGGTGTAATTTAAATAATATTATGAAAACATTAAAAGAAAAAATAGTACATGTAAGTATAATTAGCATTTTTGTTAGTTTATATTTTTTAGTTGCTACAATCTCAATGATTAATTCTGTAGCGTTTTTTGACCTAAGCCATTCAGGTTTAATGTCATGGTCATTAGCTATAGGATTTGAAATAGGCGCAGCCGCATCTCTTGCTGCGATCGTAATCTTAGATAAAACTAACAAGACAATGGTATGGGGTTTATTTTTACTTCTTACTGCATTTCAAATGATGGCAAACTCGTTTCATGCTTTTATTAATTTAGAAGATTATATGGGATGGATAGAACTATTTGGATTAGAAGAAGAAGAACCTATCATACAAAAAAGAATTTTATCAATAGTTAGTGGTGCTGTTTTACCTTTAGTTGCATTAGGATTTATAAAATCCTTAACTGATTACGTCAGACCTGAAGAAACCGTACTTACTAAATTAGATAATAAAGAAACCTCAGATTATTCATCTGAGAGTAGTATCAATAATAAACCTGTGGAAAGGACAGAACAAGTTATTGAGGAATCATTAAAAATACCTAAGGAAACTGAAGATGATGTTAAACTTAACGAAAAAGAATTAGAAAAAAAAACTGATTCTTCTAGAATAAGCAAGACTAAAGTCCATCATATTGAAAAAGTACTTAAGAAAACTAATGAATCTCTTAATAAAGAGCTAGACAAAACTACCACTGCGACCAGAGCTAAGATTTACCACCCAAAACCGTAAGACACTAAACTCTTACAGTAAAAAAAAACATTCGCAAATGGCATCAGCTAGAACATACGAAGACGAAGTCTTTCGTAAGAAAAGAATCCCTAAAAATCCAATTAAATTTAACATACAATTAAACGAAGAGCAAAAAATTGCTAAAGAACAAATTCTAACCAACACAGTAACAATATTAGCAGGTAAAGCAGGTAGCGGTAAAACTCTATTAGCTTGCCAAGTAGCATTAGATGGTTTATTTAGAAGGCAATACGAAAAAATAATAATTACCAGACCAACTGTATCAAAAGAAGAAATAGGATTTTTACCTGGTGATCTCCATCAGAAAATGGATCCATGGGTCCAGCCAATATACCAAAACATGTATACCTTATATGGTAAAGAAAGAGTAGATCCTTTTATAAAAGATGGTAAGATAGAAATTGTACCTGTTGCTTTTATGAGAGGTAGAACTTTTTTAGATAGTGTAGTTATTGTTGATGAAGCTCAAAATGTTACTATGAGCCAGATGGAAATGATTGCAACTAGAATAGGTTTAAGATCTAAAATGATTGTATGTGGTGATAATGGTCAAGTTGATTTAAAAAATAGTAGAGATTCAGGTTTTAGATTTCTATATAACCTCGGAAACAAAATAAAGAACTTTGTTTCTATTACTTTACTTAAAAATCACAGAGATCCTATTGTAGATGATCTAATTAATGCTTATGAAGAATTCTATGATAAGAAGAAGAATAAATAAACAAATAAAACAATGACATGATTTTAAAGAATGGATCTCAAGGTAAAGAAGTTAAAGAAATACAAGAATTTTTAGGATTAATTACTGATGGTAAATTTGGTCAAAAGACTCATAACAAAGTATGTGAATGGCAACACCAAAACAAATTGGTTGTTGATGGGATTGTTGGTCCTGCCACTTGGAATGCTATGGGTCTTGCTAGTACTGATAATTCAGAACTTACTGAAGAAACTGAAAGTGGATTAATTATTAATAAACACTTCTTACCAGAAAATGAATATATGACAGGGAGCAAACCAGAATATATTTTCTTACATCATACTGCTGGATGGAATAATCCATATAATACAATTAAACATTGGGCAGATGATAAAAGAGGTAAAGTTGCTACTGAATTTGTATTAGGAGGTCAATCTATAAAAGGTAATGATGATCAATATGATGGAGTTTTAGTTCAATGTACACCGCAAGGTGGTTGGGGCTGGCACTTAGGTACAGGAAGAAGTCATATGCATCAAAATTCTGTAGGTATAGAAGTAAATAATTTTGGTTGGATTAAAGATGGTAAAACATATGCTGGTACTAAAGCTGATATGTCTCAGGTCGTTACTTTAGCAAAACCGTTTAGAGGATATAAAACATGGCATCGATATTCTGATAAGCAAATCGAGGTACTAAGAGATTGGATACTTTGGGTTGGTGAAAGGGATAATATAGACGTGAGGGCTGGGTTACCTGCTCTTATTAAAGAAAAAGGTGCTGATGCATTTGAATTTAACCAAGATGTATTAGATGGAAAGCATAAAGGATTATGGACACATAGTAATGTTCGTAAAACTAAATCTGATATGTTTCCTCAACCTGAACTAATGGATATGTTAATTTCTTTATAAACTCTTATCTTGACACAATGTCATAGTTAAACATAGAAAGATGACAATATTTCCGAAAAACCGTGCTACTTCATATGTGGCACGGTTTTTTCAGTATAATAAATAATAAGGAACAAATCCTTGTTATAACTAAAAATAATTAAACTATGTTTACATTTAAAACAAATTTTGACAAGATCATTGAAGATCACCCTTTTTGGGGAGAACTTGACAAAATGAAAAATCCCTTTAAAGAATATCACTTTGATAACAAAGATGGTGAATACACATTAGAAATCCCGGTACCAGGATTTACTAAAAAAGATATTAAGATTAAGCTTATTAAGAATGATCTTAGTGTTGTAATTGAACGTGAAGATAACAGATGGACTCCACCATTAAATAAAATGTTCGGTTTACCTGATGACTTTGATAGAAAGAAGATTAAGGCTTCTGTTGAAAATGGGGTTCTTTTAATTACCATTCTTTCTAAAAAAGATTTGGAGAATGATATTGAAATACTGTGAAACTAAATTAAAAAACATTATATAATAATAAACAAATTTATAAATTATGTCAAACGAAACTCAAGAAACTCAATCGCCTGAAGTTAACCAAGGTGAATTAACACATGGCCAAGCTGTTAATGTTCTTATTCAAGCTGCACGAATTGCACAGACGAAAGGAGCATTCACATTAGAAGATGCTGAAATGGTATCTAAAGCAATTAGAATTTTTGTCCCTCCAACCGAGGTAGGAGCAAGTGACGATACTGATCCTGTTGTAAATGAAAATACAACAGATGCAACTGAACCAGTTGTAATGAAAGTAAAGAAATAAGCTTACTACTTGACTATTATAAAGGGGAGGAGAAATCCTCCCTTTTTTAGTCTTAATAAATAAACAAATAATAGTAACGTGAGTAGGCGCAAAATACCAAAAATTCTTATAAAACCTAAAAATAGTAGAGACACTATTATAAAGTCACGTGTAAATAAAGTAACACCTATACCAAGAGCTAATAGACTAAGTCATGATACCAATTCTCATGGTGAATTTTTTAGAGCTAGCTCGCATCTAATGAAGGATGTAATCTTTGTTGCTTATTATACATTTAATACCCCCTATGAAGCAGAAGCTGTTAAACTTAAAGCATCCTTAAAAAAATTAGATTTATTACATGATGTTGTAGCTGTACCTAGTATCGGTAATTGGCAAGCTAACACAAGATTTAAGGCTAAGTTTTTACAACAGATGTTAAAGAAACATAAAGGGCATAATATTATTTATATTGATGTTGATGCTATAGTACATTCAATTCCTATTTTATTTAAAGATTATAAATGTGATATAGGTATAAGATTTCAAGATTTTAGATGGAGGAAAAACGAATGTTTAAGTGGTACTATATTCTTAGCTAACAATGAAAGAGTCATGACGCTTTGTGAAGAATGGGAAAAGATAAATATAAAAGAAAGAGATAACAGACAAAATTTAGAACAGTGGAATTTAGGTAGTGCTATAACAATGCTGAAATCTAAATTAAACCTTAGTGTAATAAATCTTCCACCTGAATACACTTTTATATTTGATAGCATGAAAGCAATGTATCCTGGTATAAAACCTGTCATTGAACATTTTCAAGCAAGTAGGCAAAATAAAAATAACTAAAATGAATGAGTTAGCAGTTATAGTAGTAAACAGAAATTGTTTAAAGTATACTAAATCTCTTATGAAAGACTTAAGTCTTCAAAGCAATAGAAATTTTGATTTAGTATTAATTGATAATGCATCAACCGAGACAGGTACTTCTGAATTTATTAATTTACTACTAAAGAATACACCGCATACTATAATTAAGAATCCTAATAACGAATCATTAAATAAAATATGGAATAGGTATGCTAATCAAAAGCAATACAAATATGTTTCTTTTTTAAATAATGACATAGAGATACCTTCTAATTTTATAGATGATACTTTATCTATATTTAAAAGAGAAGGTAATGTATCATGTGTTATACATGCAACTAATCATACAGAACACCAAACGGTAAAAACTAATTTAGATTATAGAGTGTTACCATTATCTTTACAAGTAAGGCAAGGGTGGGACTTAACTATTAAAACTAAAACATGGGAACCTATACCTGAAACTTTACAGTTTTATTGTGGGGATGATTTCATTTATGAAATGATGCGGAGAAAAGGTTTAAATGTAGCAGTAGCGTTAAGCTCCCCAGTAATTCATTATCAAGGAATGACTAGAAAAAATAGCCCACCTAATGTAGATAATAAAATAAGAAACCAGGCATTAGCTGATATCGCAGAATACAAGAGATTAGGTTACACTCATATATGGACTCAACTTTCACCCTATTCAACAATGCACCCAACATATAAAACATTCAAATACGAAAATGGCAAATAGAAGAAAAATTAGAAAGGTTGTTATTTCACCTAGAGATGGGTCAATTACAAAAAGACCTAGGCCTATAATAAAACCAATACAAGGCAGATCAACAACAAAACCTAGGCCTACTTTAACTGCTGCAAATCCTGAGATAAGAAAAACTCAAATTATGCATGAGATGTTTTTAAATAATATTAAATACACTAATCATATTAAAGGTGATATTGTTATTATAGGAAATGTTATGCATAACATTCCATCGTTTAATTGCAATAATAGAAAAATTATTTATGTTAAAGATATTAATCAAATAACATCTGATAAGATATCATTTGTATATATTGATATTGATGTTAATGATGAAGCTACTCATACTGCAATTAAAAATAAATTACAACCTCTTATGTCTTGGGGATCTATTTTCTTCTTTCCTAAACATGCAGGATATCAAGCAAAAATTAAATCTCAACCCCATAAGCAATCACTAACACCAGCTGCAAAAGTATGGGATGAGTTTGTTGCAGAGA
>TARA_R110001632_G_scaffold145606_2_pt1 | contig 20408 bp, 29 predicted proteins | sample TARA_R110001632 | Tara Oceans TARA_R110001632 (sample SAMEA4398266) | marine metagenome | biome: Polar Biome; feature: [SRF] surface water layer (ENVO:00010504); material: water (ENVO:00002006), including particulate matter (ENVO:01000060) such as... | depth 5 m
AGCATGGTCACGGCTATCTCAAGATGCTTAAAGGTTCTTGAAGCTGAGTTTTCGGAATACGCAAAAAAATAAACCCTTGCCTATACCGGATATCCGGTATAGGCTTTCCCCATAGTCATAAAGGAGCAAAACATGACGCAACGTAAAACAAATCCATTCGGTAAATCGACCACCAAGTATGAACCATACGCCGTCTATCGCGGCAATCAGGGATTCACTTGGTGCATTCTCAAAACATACAAGCGTCCGGACAAAGAAGCGTCCGACAAGCATGCAAGGTGGTTCACCTTTACGACGTCCGACTATTGTCCGGAAGGTGAATTCGGAGACGCCTATGCCGGAGAAATTCGGCAATTCGGCAGACTGTCTGCCGCCACGGATGAATGGCGCGAACATTATCCGAACGGATAATCGAATCCACCGCACGGGGTGGTAATACCGTGCATTCCTCCCTTGAGACTCACCCGACAAGCTATAAGCTTGTCGGGTCTTTTTATATATAGAGGGGCGCAGGACGCAGGACGCAGGACGCAGGCCGGGTTAACTAAAATCCGGTTGACCGCGCTGCTGCGCTTGCTGCTGCGCGATATATACAAAGGCGCGGCCGGGAAGATATGCGCGGCCGGGAAGATATGCGCGGCCGAGCGTATGGGATTATCTTATAATAAATGTTTGCATAGCTTGGTTAATCCTATATAATCCTATGCATAACAACGAGAGGAAAACAAAATGAACAAGATCGATGATATGAAGATGCTTTCGGGCACCAGCAAAATGCCCTGCAAATCAATTAGTCGAAGCGCATATTTATGCAACGTAGGTATGAAGCTCAGAAAGATTAAAGGTAGCACATGCCATAACTGCTATGCATGCAAAGGCATGTACAATATGCCCAATGTTAAAAACGCTATGGAACGTCGTGAAGAATTCTTCGACGCTATCGATTTCGTGCCGCGCATGGCACGGTTAATCATGCGATTGCGTCCGGTTGAATTCCGTTGGTTTGACTCGGGCGACGTGCGCGATGTTAAAATGTGCAATGACATTCTAGACGTATGCGAGGCAACGCCGAGCAAAATACATTGGATTCCGTCGCGTGAATATAAGATATGGGGCGACGTTTTGAAAACCCGTGACCTGCCGGACAACGTCACGTTGCGAATGTCCGCCCATATGATCGACGGTGCACCGTCGCAGGGCTGGCAAAATACCAGCACAGTTGCGAGCAATGACGACAATGTGCAGGGCTGGTCATGTCCGGCGCCATTGCAGGGCGGAAAATGTGCCGATTGTCGCGCATGTTGGGATCGCTCGGTTGCCAATGTCACTTATCATCAACACTAGGGGAAACATCATGCCAAAATATATAACAGCCAAAGATGGCGACGTAATGCGAGAGATTGCATTGCGTCACATGAACCAAGGCGACCTTGTCAAGCGCAAGCCAGATGCCAAAGCGGTCTATGTCATCAACCATAGGAACCGCGCAACCAAAGATCGAGTCGCAGAATATAGCCTATCCGACTGGCACGACATGAACCGCGAAATTTTCTTAAAAGAAGACACCGTTGTCTATACTGATTTCACATTCTAGCCATTGCCACAGCCTCATAGGCTGTGGTAACTTCAATCATTGTCTAGCTCCATGACAACTAGGGCGCAGGACGCAGGGTTTTTTGTTTGTTTTTTTCCCAGCGCCTGCGCTCTTTTTATATTAAGTCGCAGGACGCAGGACGCAGGACGCAGAGCCACGCATCTATAGCCTTGGCACGCAGGACGCAGGGCAATCCCTTCAAGTCACCATCATATAAAGCCGCAGGACGCAGGACATCGATCCCCGAACCTTGGAACTTGAACGCAAAACCTCCGTCAAACAAAAGTACATCACCCTTCGAGGGGTCGTGTAACAAGAAAAAACTCACGCCATTACAGCGAGAATGCCCCAGATGCCACGCAATCTGTGACTTGTTAACCGTAACTCGGTTACTTTTAATTATTTTTAACTCAAGCCAGATCGGGACACCATCGAGGCACATATAAACGTCCGGCATCCCTTCGCCAGCGCGGTTTTCAATCCGTTGGTAATGACTCTTTTTCGGTAACTTCTGCTTCAATGAGGTCGATAGTGCTTTCTCTGTCTTTGGCATCTTTAACAACCTTCATATCATCTAGGCTTGGGTGCTGTTTTCTTATGTCTGCTAGTCGTGCGACAATCTCTTCACGCGATAGCTTATCAAGCTGGTGGACGTGCTGTTGTTCTCGCCTGTCGATAGTTAAACCACCTAAAGCGGATCGTATCTTCTCAGCGTTGATAGCGGCAGAGAATTGCCCTTCGGTCTCAGCGTTGCGTGACAGTTCATCCAATCGCTTTAACTGTCCAAGCAGGGTGACACCATACTTGCGCTCTCGATCCTGTCGTAGTTCTTTTATCAACTCGACAACAAGCGGATATGACTTTCCGTTTAACAGCTTTGATGCGTGTTGTGCGGCAGAGTCTTCGGCATACCCAGCCAACCTTGCACACTCTGCATTACTATGTCTGCCATCGACATAGTATCTAGCAAATTCTCTTTGTCTGTTTGTCAGCCCAGATGGGCGTCCAGCAGGATTAGGCAAAACAAAATCTCCTATAGGTTTTTCTGTGGGTTTTTACTTTCAAATTCAAAAAAGCATGCGCGAACGTATTTATAGCCCTATGAAGTGGAACGAATGGAACGAAGTGGAACGGGAATAACGTAATAAAAACAACACTCGTTCCGCTCGTTCCGCTCGTTCCACCATATTTCAAAAATTTTTTCAAAAAACTTTTTCCTGTGGAAAACACTATATGAACATCACTTTCTTAAAAATAATCCTTGCATCTATGGGATAAGCTAGGATAAGGTATCTTATATCACAGTGTACCGCATGGGATTCACCGTAACAAGTACCAAGGTTCGAGGTTCGGGAATCGAGTACCAAGCAACACTAAACATGAACCGAGTCAAAAGGAGTAATGACATGGCGTTCAATAAACAAGTAGTGAATAAAGTTCGTGAAGATTTGAAAGAGCATCTATCCACATTCTTCAGAGCAGGGTTACCTGATCTTGAGTTTCACGTAGGCAATGCATCCTATCGTGATGATCGTATTACCTTCAAGCTTGAGGTTAAGATTGCTGGTTCTGAGTCAACTGAGATGCAGGACTTACGTGCTTGTGCTGATCTGTATCAGCTTGATCTTGATAAGGTGCAAGGCACCTACACATTGGGCGGTTATCGCAAACGTGCTCGTAAGAATCCATTCATTGTAAACTGTTCAAAGACTGAGAAGAACTATGTCATTACGCATGACGTGGCTGTTCGTTGGTTTGGTAAGGAGTCTGCTGATGTCTAGGCACAACGTACAGGATGAGTATTACGAGCAACTTGTGGGTTCAAAGATCGCTCAGTTTTGGACGAGTGACGATGGCTTTCCGACATTTGGTTTGGTTCACCCCGAGCATGGTGCGATGGTCATCGAGGTCAGTTGTGATCCCGAAGGCAACAACGAGGGTTTTCTGTTCATTAGTGATGGGAGCGAGTCATGAACGAGTACGAGGTTGAAATCAGGGCGACTGTCACCAAGACAGTTCGCGTGTTTGCCACCAACAAGGCTGATGCCATTGAGGTTGCGAATGACGAGTTCACAGTTCTGCACACAGGCGATCCTGAGAAGTATGAGCAGGACACACTAAATATTTCAGAGGTGCCATCATGAAGGATAATACTTTGAAATTATTGTCGGTGTCATTGACAGCACCACAATGGAACGTGCTCGAGGTTGCCCTTGATAGGTACATCGATGAGCAGATTGATGACGGTAGCGATGATGCCCTTGTTTACGCTAGGAAGGCTGGCATCGTGAAGGCTTTGTTAGAGCACGAGTTGATGAGAGCGGGAGCAGGACAATGAAAGTTCTTTCTATGTTTGACGGTATGTCATGTGGGCGGCTAGCACTTGAACGTGCTGGCATCCCTGTCACCAAGTATTATGCATGCGAGATTGACAAGTATGCAAAGAAGGTCAGTCAGGCCAACTACCCTGACATCGTGCAACTTGGCGACGTCACCGGATCAGGGTTCAACAACTGGGTGAATGCTGTTGCCTTTACGGGCAAGATCGATCTGTTGATTGGTGGCTCACCCTGTCAGGGGTTTTCGTTTGCAGGGGCAGGGTTAAATTTCGATGACCCTCGAAGCAAACTATTCTTTGAGTTTGCCAAAGTATTTAAAAGACTCAAGCCAAAGTATTTCCTGCTTGAGAACGTGCGTATGAAGAAGGAAAGTCAGGACATCATAACGCGGATCATGGGTGTCGAGCCTATCGTCATGAATAGTAATTTGGTTTCGGCGCAGAACCGTCACCGCCTATACTGGACGAACATTCCCTTTGATGGCTTGCCCGAAGATCGGGGTATCAAGTTGCGTGACATCCTCGAGCATGGGTGCACCGACAGAGAGAAGTCGCATTGCATTGATGCGAACTACTTCAAGGGTGGTAACCTGAGAACCTATTTCCAGAAGAACCGCCGACAGTTGGTGTTCAGCAAGGATGGCTTATGCCACATTGCTGATGCTGATCTGAAGGGTCATGGCTACAATCGCAGAGTCTATCATCCCGATGGCAAGGCACCGTCTCTGGCGGCGGCATCAGGGGGCAACCTAGAGCCGAAGGTTCTATGGCCAGCGTCCATTGTCGGACGCCGGATCAACGAGGATGGTGTGCGTAAGGATTACGACAAGGATGTTCCTATCACGCAATGCCTCGAGGTGCATGAGGTTGATAAGGCTCGATGCCTATCGACTGTGGAGAAGGATACCTTGTTGTCTGATCTGCCCGAGGGTCGTTATCCCGAGGCTTACAGTCCTGACATGAGGCTTGCATGGCGCAAGCTAACGCCGACAGAATGTGAGCGGTTGCAGACTATACCTGATGGCTACACTGATCATGTGTCGAACACCCAGCGTTACAAGATGCTTGGCAATGGCTGGACTATCGATGCGGTGGCTCACTTGTTTAAGGGGATGCGTAATGAGGATTAAGCTTCACACCATAACCTTGAAGAAGCCGATAATAAGTCGGGTTCTTCATCTCCGGATTAACCACAGGGCATGGTTGAAGGATGCCCTATCCAAACCAATGAGGAAAATAAAATGATAAAACGTTTAATTCTAATGAAGGTGGATGAAACCACGCTACATCCTGATCACGATGAACTACTTTATCTGGTCGGTTCTAGCTTCTCGATGTACGAGCGCACTCTGACACGCGGTGATAAGCACCGCAAGGTCACGCATATAACTGAGGTGACTAATCAGTATGGCTGGTTTGTGGCAGAGCCTATGGAAGAAATCATGGACATAATGTGGGGTAGAAATGGGTAAGGTAAAAGCGTGGGTCATGGACATGGAAGAAGATGCCATCGACATGACCGTTGAAGAATGGACGGACAAGCATGGTGAAAGCCTGATCGAAGTCTATCACGAGGCTCGTAGGAAATATGCGGATATAGTAGGGGGCGAGCATGAGTAACGTACAAAGATACTCGGAAGATATTTTGTTGCGGAATACTAACTACAGATTGCGTGGCAGAGAAACATGGATCGATGTCAAAAATCTTTGCGTCAAGTTTACTCGTGAAGATTTGGGTATTTCGATATCGATTTACCCCGAGGTCGATGAAGGTTTTGGCGAAGCACTTGGCTCACTGTATGTGGCCTTTGCCGATGTTCCTGAACTGGTTGAGGATGCAGAAAATCCTAGAAAAAATATCCAGTACAAGCGACGGACGGGTAAGAATTTTAGCTTAACTAAATTTATGAACAACAACTAAGGAGCAAGACTATGGGTAGAACTAAAATGGTTGAGAATATGACTGACGTAGAACGTGCGGAGCATTATCAAAAGATACGCGATGACAGGGATGAGCAACTGCGTGTGTCGGCTATGCATTTGGATGACGATCAACGCGAGGCGATCAAAGAGGCTCGTGACGTGCTTCAAAGGGTCGTTCAGTGCTGTCATGAAATCGGTGACGTGTGGATGTCCGATGTCAGTAAGATGGAGTCAGCTTACTATACGCTGAATAACCTATTTCCGTTGGGTGACGACTAATGAAGTGGGTGCTAGTCTTGGTTGTCTCTTTTGGCAGCGGAGATTTTGAAACAAAAATACTGGGCGGCTACGACACTGTCGCCCAGTGCCACGTCGCCATAACTGAATTAACTTGGGGTGAGACAATGCCCGTTAATGAAGGTATCATTTGTATGACGGTAGATAAGTGAGGTGCAACATGAACGCAAACAGACTTTATAGATCCATGTTGGTGGCAAAACAATATGAACCAGATCCGAGGATCGAGGAAGTAGAAGCGACAATCGAGTTCGTCAGAGGCATGGGTCAGATGTTGATTGAAGAGCCATACCAAAGTCCTCATGTCAGGAAAAGCGGTGTTGGTCACCAGTATTACACGGATAGGTGGAGAAATACCTCGGCCATTCCGCCGAGGAAAAAACAATGACTGAATTCCCGGCAAATCTATTGGGGCGCAGGATTAATGGTAGCTTGAAACGTGATAAGGAGACGCAGGATGCAGGATGATCTTGCAAGATCCCACACCATAATCTATCATAACAAAAAATGTCAGCGATGCGATGCGCGAGCGGACGTTTATCATGGTGCTGAGTTGTTATGCACACCTTGTTACTTTGAGGAGATTAAAAATGAGTCCGGAAAAGAAAGACTGGAAAGATACGGTGTCACCCTCATTCGTTAATGCGGCGTCGCCTAGTTCTGAGCCTATAGAATGGGCAGAGGCAGTGTCAATTATCGATAGCTGTGTTCATGATGTCATTGCAAATTCACCTGATGATGATGAGCAGGGTCGATTGATGATCGCATGGTCGAGAATGCTGCGGGGATAAAATGAAACAAAGAAATCCAAACTGGCGAAGCATTCGCCAGCATCATGTTGTGCCTGACAAACGGTACAAGACAAACAACGAGATAGAATTAAAGTTGTGTCGGTCTGAGTTAAGCTTAGAGATGTCACTAAAGGACGTATGTCCGAGGTGCGGGAATTCTGGTCGGGTGGAAGTGCATGGACATATCCAGTGCACACGCTGTAAAAGTGTAATAGATGATTGCTGTCAAGGAGAATGCGCAACATGAGTAATGTAATAAGCTTTCCTGCTAACAGGGTAGAGAAAACGCTGGAGCCAGTGTCCAAGGTATGTGAACTGGCGGCAGACAACTTCAAGGACTTAATTATATTGGGTCAGAACAAGGAAGGCGCAGTGCAAATGGTTACAACCATTCACGACCCGGCAGAGATATTTTGGTACATGGAAGCCGCAAGGTTCGGCATCATGTTGGGTGGAGAAGACGACGAAGAATAATATAGGTGGAGCTATACAATGAAATTTAATTATAAGACTGAGCCGTATGCGCATCAGCATGAGGCGTTGGTAAAAGGTCACGAGCGCACAAGTTATGCGTACTTCATGGAGATGGGTTGTGGAAAATCCAAGGTACTTCTCGACAACATCGTCTGGCTATATGAGCAGGGTAAAATCGACACTGCCGTTATCGTCGCTCCGAAGGGGGTGTACCGTAACTGGGAGATTAGCGAAATACCGGCTCATTTCCCAGACAACATTCAGTGTGAGATATATGTATGGAGTGCGAGTCCAAACAAGAAGCAGGCCGAAAGACTTAAAGATGGCATGCAGAAGCGTGGTGTCTTGCGCATCTTTCTGGCGAACGTGGAAGGTTTCGCATCAATTAAGTTGCCGAAATTCGTGGGCGCATTCACAAAGAACAGCACATTCCTTCTTGCTGTCGATGAGTCAACTACAATCAAGAACCCCAAGGCCAAGAGAACGAAGGCTCTGGTCAAGCTTTCTCAGGACGCCACATACAAGCGCATACTTACGGGGTCACCTGTTACAAAGTCACCGCTAGATCTGTACGCACAATGTGGGTTCATGGATAAGAAGCTGTTGGGGCATGACTCTTACTATTCTTTCCAAGGTAGGTTTGCAATTACTCGAACCCAGCGCATGGGCGCTCATTCATTTCAGCAAATAGTCGGGTACAAGAACCTAGAGGAACTGTCTGACAAGCTACGGACATTCTCTTATCGTGTGACCAAAGAGGAAGCACTGGATCTGCCGGACAAGATATACACCACCAGAAATGTCGGACTAACTGAGCAACAGCTAGACTATTATGCGTCCATCAAGTCTGCCGCAGTGGCGATCCTAGAGGACGGTGGCTTGGTCACCGCTCCGGCGGCTATGACACAACTACTCAGGCTTCAACAGGTACTGTGTGGCCATGTAATGACCGATGATGGCGAGATGGTTGAGGTGCCTACCAAGCGGCTACAGTCGATGGTTGATTGCATAGATGAGATGACAGGCAAAGTTATTATCTGGTCGCGCTTTCGTTACGACATCAAGAAGATCACGGAGACCTTGAAGAAGATCCACGGTTCGAGTTCCACGGTCAGCTATTTCGGGGACACGAGTGAGCAGGATCGTATTGATGCGGTGCAATCATTCCAGCATGGCGAGGCTAGGTTCTTTGTGGCTAACCCGCAGACCGCAGGGTATGGACTTACGTTAACGTCGGCAACGAACGTGATCTATTATGCCAATGACTTTAATCTTGAGACTCGGGTTCAGTCTGAGGATCGGGCACACCGGATTGGTCAGAAGCATTCGGTTCTGTATGTAGATCTAATGACGAAGAATACGGTGGACGAACACATTGTGAAGACGCTACAGGGGAAGATTGAGTTGTCTGCTCAGACTCTTGGAGAAGAAGTGAAGAAATGGTTGGAACTTTCCCCCCGCCGAAGTGACGATTAGATGCGTTTTGTTCCGCTACCCTTTGGGCACTCTTCTGAAAGTTTGATTGCGGTGCCTCTAGCTGATGAGGATACAAGGCACACTGACCTGTCTCGAGGTCAACATATAACAACCGGACGCCCAGCTTTTGCTGCGGTTCTTTAAGGAGACGAGAAATGATTGAGCCATTTTTTCTACGGCCAACAGTTTTAACATCGAAGCACAGAAGTTCCCCGGTCGGAGAAAGTGCAATCAAATCTATAGGACCTTGCTCGACGAATGGCTGGTACACATAGCAGTTTTGGGACAGCAACCAGTCGGCGGCAATCAGTTCAGATCTTTTACCGTCTCTAATTCTACGATCTGGTCTCATTTGGTACTTGACCCTCTGGGTTAATCCCAATAGATTCTACGGAGCAAACAGTTTTTACACAAGGAGAAATCATGGATAGCGCGAAATGGAAATCTATAGCTGTGTCTATAGATATTTACACAATACTGCGTCAGTTGGCTGAGAAGAATGACCGAAGTGTCAGCAAGCAGGTGGCGCACATGGTTAAACAGATTGCAGGAAAAGAAGCTGCATAGGGGTTGCGTCCCCACACTAGGGAATTTAAGGGGTTTATTTCCCTAGTAAAAATATGATACAAACCCCGCTCACTGCCGAAGGGCAAAAACTTTGTACAAAAGGAGATGTACGATGAGCGATGTGTTTTCGCTATTTGAAGAAGAGGCTGTCAACGCCGATAAGTTTGACGAGATAGGTAAGGAAGGTGCTAGTGATCTTTCTAACCTGATCCGCAGATCTATTCAGATCGATGAGGAGATCAAGAATACTGAACAGTATTTAAAAGATCTCAAGTTCAAAAAAAGAAAAGTGAACGAGGAAGACATACCTATGCTCATGAATGAGATGGGTATGGACAGCGTGACTGTCGATGACCACAAGGTCAGCGTCCGTCAGTTCGTTCATGCGCGTATATCCGAGGACAAGCGCGACGAGGCGTTCGCCTTTCTGCGTTCAATCGGTGAGGCGGACATCATCAAAAACGATGTCATCGTGTCATTCAAAGCAGGTGAGGACAACATGGCAGGTGCTGTCGTGGAAGATCTTCGAGGTCAGTATGGCCTTGAGCCTTCGCAAAAGACACACGTCCATCCTTCTACTTTGAAGGCATGGGTAAAGGGTCGCGTCGAAAGCGGCAAGGAACTAGACTTCGATACGTTCGGAGTATTTGTAGGCAACGAAGCCAAGATCACAAGGAGTTAGACATGGCTGATACAGCAGTAGCAGAAAAGAAAGAAACCCTTCCAACAACAATCATGGCCGACATGGCCGCGTTTGCTGGCGAAGGTATGGACAGCATTGGTACAGAGGACATGCAGATCCCGTTCTTACGGGTATTGCAAGCACTGTCGCCGGAGATCCAGAAGAACGACCCTAAGTTTATTAAGGGCGCGTCGGCTGGTGACTTGGTCAACACAGTGACGGGTCAGACATGGGACGGTGACGACGGTGTGATTGTTATCCCGTGTGGCTATGCCGTAAAGTACCTTGAGTTTGCATTGCGTGACTCTGGTGGTGGGTTCCAAGGTGAGATACCAGCCAACCATCCTGACATTGCCAACACTACACGCGAGGGTAATGCGGAGATGTTACCGAGTGGTAATGAGTTGGTTCGTTCAGCACAACATCTTGTCATGATTGTAGATCCAAAGTCTGGTGCTACCCAGCAAGCAATCTGTGACATGAAGAAGACGCAGTTGAAAGTGTCCAAGCGTTGGAACACACAGATGCGCATGGTTCAGTATGAAGGTCCTAACGGTTTGTTTAACCCACCTATGTGGGGTACGGCATGGCGTTTGACTGCGGTCACTGAGAGCAATGATCGTGGTACGTGGTATAACTTCGGGGTAACTCGTGTTGAGCCAACGGAGATCCCCGGTTCGGCGTTCGAGGCCGCACGTTCTTTCTTTCAGTCATTCAAGTCCGGCGAGGTAAAGACTCAAGCTGGTACGTCTGATGAGATGCAGAACACAACATCTAGCCAGCAGGATACCGACGACATCCCGTTCTAGCCAGTTTGAGGGGCGCGTTTTTTGGTTCTCGCGCCCCTCAATCCACCTTTAGGCTAGATGGAGATATCAATGGATCAAGCCACAAGGTTCATGGCGGCGTTTAACGGCTTCGATGGCGCACATGGACAGACACAAATATCAGAAGAACGCAGAGCCGGGAAACAAAAAGCTAAGTCATTCATTGTAAGGCAACCTCTTACGATTGAGTTAGTTAAAGGCCACCTTTCGGGAAAGAAGGGTGTTGGTTCTATACCTATTAAAGCAAACAACAAGTGTAGCTTCGGCGCATTGGACATTGATTTATACCCACTGGATTTACCTGCTCTTGATCGTAGACTTCAAGACAATAAGGTTCCTGCTGTTGTGTGTCGGTCAAAGTCTGGCGGGGCACACATATTCTTTTTCTTCTCAGAAGAGATCAGCGCTGGTGAGTTCAGGGATAAGGCCGGAGAAATATCCGCGTTCCTTGGGCATGGCGGCTGTGAGATATTCCCCAAGCAAGAGCAGATCCTAGTTGAGCGTGGTGATGTAGGTAACTTCATTAACCTGCCTTATTTTGACCAAGATCAGACAATGCGCTACGCCATAAAAGAAGATGGTGAGGAAGCTACGTTCGACGAGTTCCTTCAGATGGTGAAGGATCGAACCTGTACACCAGACGACTTTGTAAGCCTGACACTTGGCAAGAAGATCGATGAGTTTAACGAGTGGCCACCCTGCATGCAGAGCCTGTTCTCTGATGGTGTGCCAGAGGGCACACGTAACACAGTAATGTTTGGTACTTGCGTGGCCTGTAAGAAAGAGCAACCGGAAAACTGGAAGGCTCGTCTCGAAGAAATCAACACTAAACACGTTGACCCACCGCTTCCTGCTGCGGAAGTTGTGACAGTTCAGCAACAGCATGACAAAAAAGAATACGGCTTTCCCTGCCAGCAGGAGCCGTTCAAGTCTCGTTGCAACAGAACACTGTGTAAGACCCGCAAGTATGGCATTGGCGGGGCAAGCGCAAGTGTTGACGTGACTGGCCTGTGCGTTGTGAAGTCAGAGCCGCCAGTATGGTTCTGTGACGTTGATGGCAAACGTGTCGAACTGATTACAGAGGAACTACAGACACCGCAGAAGTTTCAGAAAGCTTGTATGGAACAGATCCGCGTCATGCCACCTATGATGAAGATGGCCGACTGGCAGGATCTTGTTTCAATTATGATGACTGATATGAGTGAGATCGAGGTTCCGGAAGAACTTACATACAAAGGTCAGTTCTTGGATCTGGTTGAAGACTACTGTGGTGGCAGGGTGCAAGCGGCTAGCATAGAAGAACTGTCATTGGGCAAGCCGTGGACAGAGGATGGTCTGACCTTCTTCCGCATCGAGTCTTTGATTAAATTCCTACGTAATGCAAAGTTTGACACATACAGCAGGGGGCAGATACAGGAACGTCTGAAAGAAATGAACCCTGATGGCAACGCTAGTGGCCATAAAAGATTTAAAGATTCAAAAGGTCAGTGGAAGAAAATACGTGTGTGGCACGTCCCTGAATTTAAGGGTCAGGTTGATGTACCTGACGTTCACATAGAAGATAACGAGGTGCCGTTCTAATGAATTATGCGGCATACTTTTTATGTGACACTTGCGGCCACAAATGGAAAACATACTACAGCCGAGTCAAGATGCTAGAGCATGGCGACGTTTGCGAAAATTGTATGGATCGTCCAACAAATCAGAAAAACTTTTTGGGCTACGTTGTTGAGCCATATTTCTACGAGAGGGTAGACTAGTATGGAAACACTTATCTTTGGACCACCGGGCACAGGCAAGACGACCAAGTTACTTGGTATAGTTGATGAGGCACTGAGCAATGGCGTTAACCCCAGCCGGATAGGCTTTGTGTCGTTTAGTAAGAAGGCCGCGACAGAGGCCAAGGACAGGGCGGTGGAGAAGTTTGGCATTGACCCCAAGCATCTAACACATTTTAGAACACTGCACTCGCTGGCGTTTCAGTATCTTGGTCTTAGCACCAAGGACGTATTAAAGGGTTCAGACTACAACGAACTAGAGCGTTTGATAGGACTACCGTTTTCTTCCCACGCTTCCCTTCGTGTAGACGACGGGCCTATCTTCACGGGCGGCAAGCAGGGCGACGCTTACCTTAATGTTATTAACCTTGCTCGGGCAAGGATGATCAGTGTTGAAAAACAGTTTCATGAATCCAATGACTGGCGGTTAAATCTTAGCCAGTTAAAGGTTATCAACAATGCGCTAGCTAGGTACAAGGACGTCCACGACAAGATGGACTTTGTTGACATGATTGAGCAGTTCATAGCTGGAAGCGAAGGACCTGATCTTGATCTTTTAATTGTTGACGAAGCACAGGACTTAGTCCCATTGCAGTGGCGTATGGTAAAAGAGATCCTAGTACCGAGAGCCAAGCGCGTGTATTACGCTGGCGATGATGATCAATGCATCTATTCTTGGATGGGTGTTAGCGTCGAAGAATTTATGAACGCATGTGATGATGTGGTGGTTTTAAATAAATCATACAGACTCCCAAGAGAAGTGTATAACGTCGCGCAACATCTTGTAAAACGTATAGGAATTCGCCAACAAAAAGTCTGGGCACCCAACGATCATGATGGAAGTGTTGAGTACCATTATGATATCATGGACTTGGATCTACGTACTGGTGAGTGGTTGATACTTGGACGAACAAACTTTATCGTTAACAAGATTGCAAAAGACCTCAGAGATCAGGGCTACCTGTTCTGGCGTGAGGGCACCGGATGGTCCATTTCCCCGAACACATTAAAGGCGTTGGAGGTATGGTTACGGCTATGCAGAGGAGAGACATTTACATCCGAGGAAGTAAAAGAGTTTGGCAAGTTTTTGAGAACGGAGAATATAACCCGGGCTGGGAAAAAACTTTTGAACAAGTTAGACCCCGAAGAAGTTTATACTCTCGACGACATTATCGAGAAGTGCAATTTACTCGTTACCAAAGAGACACACTGGTCGGACGTAATCAAGGTGTCGGAGAAGGAAGTTCTTTACATATCCTCAGTTCGTCGGGGTGGGGAGAGGATACTTGGGGATGCGAAGCCGAGGATCCGTCTATCGACGATTCACAAAGCCAAAGGTGGCGAGGCGGATAACGTCGCGCTACTAACCGAAACCAGCAGAGCATGTGCCGAAAGTCCAGATCAGGACTCCGAAGTGCGTACCTTCTATGTAGGTGCGACGAGGGCACGACACAACCTACACATTATTGAAAGCGGATGGGAAAGATTCAGAATATGAAACGAGCAGAGATACTAGAGACAGCTATTGGTTACGTCACGCAAGACAGGGCGGCGGATCACGGTGATATGGAAGACAACTTTGCTACTATCGCGGCGTACTGGACTATCCATTTGGGGCACCCTGTAACCGCCGCTGATGTAGGTGTGATGATGAACCTGTTAAAAGTTGCTCGTATCAAAAGCAATGCAGGTCACCTAGACAATTATGTAGATGGTAGCGGCTACTTGGCTTGCGCTGGTGAAATTGTATCGAAGCCCGAAAGCAATGCATAATGAGTCATCAGTACAATTTTATAGATCATCCCGATCATCGAGAGGAGTATCCGAAGATGAAGGATAAGAACGACGTAGCAGATGCGGAAGAGATGAAAGAATACTCTATCGCTGGTGTTCGAGAAGACTGGTCTCCGCCTCAGTCATTCCCTGATCTAACGGCGTACTCTCGCATAGCAATTGACTTGGAAACGCGAGACCCGAATCTAATGCGGTTAGGTCCCGGCTGGTGCCGAGATGACGGATACGTCATTGGCTACGCTGTGGCGGCTGGTGACTTCATAGGCTACTACCCTGTCAGACATGAGGGTGGTGGCAACTTCCCTGAGTCTAAGGTTGTCAACTGGCTGAAGAAACAGATGGCCACACCCAAGATCGAAAAGGTTATGCACAATGCGATGTATGATCTTGGCTGGATGCGCTGGGCAGGGATCGAGGTTCAAGGACCGATTATCGACACTATGATAGCCGCCCCACTTCTGAACGAGAATCGTAGGTACTACAACCTGAACTCATTGGCTGGCGAATATCTTGGCGAGTACAAGAACGAGCGACTGTTGAAACAGGCAGCGGACTACTTCGGCGTCAATCCTAAGTCAGAGATGTGGAAGATGCCTTGTAACTTTGTCGGTCCGTATGCCGAGCAGGATGCAGCGGTAACCTTGAAGCTTTGGGACAGGCTACGTCAAGACATGGTAGCTGATAAGGTCACTGGGATCTTCGACCTTGAGTCTGGGTTACTTCGTCCCCTGTTAGACATGCGTACCAACGGTGTGCGTGTTGATGTGGACAAAGCGCAAGTCGCCCGTAAGGAATTAAAGAAACGCGAGACCCAGCTACTTGAGGAAATTAAAGGGGAAACAGGGCACTACATTGAGCCTTGGGTCGCCACATCTATAGCAAAGGCGTTCGATTCCGTTGGGTTGCCGTACAATAGGACAGAGGGCACGAATGCGCCTTCCTTTACAAAACAGTTTCTTTCTAACCACCATCACCCACTGGCGGCAAAGATAGTAAAGCTTCGTGAATTTAACAAAGCCAACACAACATTTATTGAAACCATTCTTGAGCATTCGCATAAGGGTCGTATCCATTGTGAATTTAATCCTCTTCGTTCAGATGATGGCGGCACTGTGACGGGTCGTTTTTCATCGAGCAACCCGAACCTGCAACAGATCCCTGCCCGTGATCCAGAATTAAAGGCTATGATCCGTGGGTTGTTTATACCAGAGGAAGGTTGCAAGTGGGGATCGTTTGACTACGCCTCACAGGAGCCTCGCTGGCTGGCACATTACTGCGCCAGTATAAAGAATCCGCATCCGGCAATCAACGAGGTTGTTGAACTGTATAAGAACGATGACGCAGACTTTCACCAGATGGTGGCAGATCTTGCTGGTATCACTCGTAAGGAAGCCAAGACTGTTAACCTTGGTATCATGTACGGCATGGGTAGGAAGAAGCTTGCTGGTGTCATGGATATAACCGAAGAAGAAGCAAAGGTACTACTTGCCAACTACCATGAGAAGGTTCCGTTTGTTAAGGGCATTGCTGACATGGCTGCGAAACAAGCAGAGAAGTTCGGTCACATCCGCACTATGCTTGGTCGCAAATGCCGCTTTGATCTATGGGAACCTAAGTCATATGGATACACCAAGCCACTGCCACTAGAAGCGGCGGCAAAGGAATACGGTGGTGTAGGCAGGATTCGCCCAGCCTTTACATATAAGGCGTTGAACAAGCTGATCCAAGGTTCGAGTGCCGACCAGACAAAGAAGGCGATGGTCGATTGCTACGCCGAAGGACTGCTACCGATGTTAACAGTACATGATGAACTGTGTTTCAATGTCGAAGATCCGGGGCAAGCCGAGCGGATTGTCGAGATCATGGAGACATGTGTCCCTGATCTGAAGGTTCCGTTCAAGGTCGATGCAGAAATGGGCGACAACTGGGGCGAGGTCGGATAAAACCTCGTCTCTCGTCGAGGTGAAGGTACTACCACACGTCGAGTCTAAACGAACTCGACGTGAGGCCGTATTATTATTTAATGATTTCAGTCGGTTGCAAGTGCTCGCATACGGTTGACCAAACGCCTTGCGCGGTTAGTTACCTGCGTGTACCACCTCGAATCGACCATTTCCTCGCTTGCGCGTTTGAAGTCGCGGGCATCGACTGCCGCTTTCATGCCTTTGAACTTGGACAGGCGAGGTCTACCCATGTTGAACATCATGTTCGCAATGATGTGCTGGCACTCTTCTGGTAAATCATCGAAGTCATCGTACAAAACTTTGCACTCGTCAATCGTGATCGCCATGTCAAGCTTGAATAGCTGGTTGACCCGATCTTGCTCGACCACTGTACCCACAGGCTTGCCATACTCTGGCTCACCTTCGAGGATCAGATGACCGATGCCCGTTGTTTCCAGACCTAGATGGTCTAAATAAATTTCGTACTTACAGCCTTCGTCTTCGGCTATCTCTTTACGTAATACATCTATGTTCATTATGGATTCCTCTGAGCAATCACTAGATTCTTTAATATATCAAGCGGGTTGCCACCACCAAGAAGTGCAGGGTTTGTTCTTGTGGCTACACTTGGCTGGCTTGTTGCCGCAGGTAAAGTTCCGAGGTTCGAGGTCGCACTTGCTGGAGCCTGTGATACAGGTGCTACATCATCTAGCAGTCCTTCAAACAGCGCGTCCTCTGTCTGAGCTACAGGAGCACTAACGGCTACCGGAGTTTCTTCTTCCGCCGCACCTAGTTCTATGTTCTTGAACTCTCTAGCAACTTGCCGGAGTTCAGACAGCGGCAACTTGTTTCCGTTTTCCCGAACCTGCTTTTTTGTCTCTGAGCTTATCTGCATAGGTACAAACTTACCTCTCATAAGCTCGGACACATTACCTATCTTATACTTTTTCAATGCCCTTCGCACTTCAGAATCACTCATGCCTAGAGCTTTCATGTCTTGCACAGTTCGGTACATGTTGTTCTGTACTCGTAGCAACGCTTCGTTAGCGTCTCGGTAAACAGCCACGGCGTCGTCCGAAGATAAATCACCTCGGGTTTTTACTGCCGTGTTAAAGATCTGTCTTGCGCCAGTGATGTTGCCTGAATAGTCAAAAGATGCGTACATAGCTATGTTGTCAGGTTTTACCTCTATCTCGGTAACACCCGTTAATGCTCGTATAAGTTCTGTGGCGGCTAGTCTTTCGTTACCTGCGGGATCTGTGCTTGATACAAGCTTGTCACCAAGCAAGCCACGTATAAATCGACCAGACTCGATACCACCCGTTTGCGTAGCCTTTGTCTGTGCCTTGAGCGTGACTGGTGATACCCCGGGGTTGAAAGCTTCAGCTACGTGGAACAGGCTTTTATATATTTTTGTCCCCGCCTCATCGACATCACGATATACTTTAGCACCAGTTTTTGTTCTTCCGCCGCCTCTTGTTACATCCAAAAGTCTTTCAGTCAACATTGACTCATCCCCGAACGGTGCCATCATTTCGCTAACGGCGCCCAGCACAGCATCCGTAGCAACCTTAGATGTATCTCGATCAATTTCCTTACCATCTTTAACAGCGTTAAAAATAGCTTGGACGGGACGTTGTAAGTAGTCATATGGGTTGGTGTAGCTGTAATCTATATACCCTGTCAGGTTACCGTCTTTGTCAACAGATGTGGGTATTAGTCTCGAGTTCCGAGACCAAGGAGCGGCACTTCTTCTAGCGGCGTCCAACTGCTCGTCATCAACACCAGTGAGATGCATTGCTGTTTTTTGAAGTGCGGCTGGCACTACCATAGTCGTTGACAGAAGCCCTGTAAGGCGTCGCATTCCAATCTCACGCACACCTACGTTGGTACTAGCAACTTCATCCAGCGCCTGTTTCAAGGTGTTCGCACTTGTGCGCAAAATCTCAGCAGGGAATGCAATAAAGTTACCGAAGGGTAACTTACGTAATCCTTTGACAACGGCTGGAACACGCTCGTAGTTTGGAACTGTGTTCTTCACAATGTCCGCAGCGTAGTCGTCTAGCGTTTGACCGGGCTTTAAGTTCAAAGCTTCTACAGCTTTTTTCTCACTGCCAAATGCCGACAGAAGCTTGTTACGCTCAAACTCAAAGTTATAAATTTTCCAAATGTCGTCACCGCCCTGATAATACTCACGGGCTTTGTTGTTTGCTTTCATAAGAAACTGCGCTGGAGTTGACTGCGTAAGTTTGTTACCAGTTTGTTTGCCCACACGGACACCAGCAACCACCTCGTCTGCATCTCTTGTTACACCCAAACCTTCTTGCATGAGGCGATCAAGTTCTTTTAACTGAGACTGGTTACCAATAACCCCGAGACTTTGTAACTTTGTGTAATAATCTAGCTTGTCGCCGCGTTTTGCAATCGAATCTAGCACAATGTTCATAGACTCAAATAAGTTAGCACCGCTTCCTACGTTACCCTGCGCCATAGCAAACATGGAAGCAGATGTTACGTTACGAATTTGAGTGATGGGCGAGAAAACTGTTTTGGTTAACTGGGTGATACCCTTTGCACGTAAAAAGTTCGAGTACGTTCCTAGTGCCAAGTTGCCCATGACACCAACATCACCTACGACAAAACGAGTAAGGTCTTTGTACATTCTAGGTGTTACAGCCATACCAGATGCGGTGCCCCAGTAATCTTCCCCGCCATCCTTTGTCGCTGTAAGCTGTACGTATTCATCCTTTAACTGTTTAGGTAAAGCTTCGTAGGCTTCCTTTGTAAGCATGTCCCCAGTGTCTCTTGCCTGAGTTCTAAGGTATCCCAAAAAATCATCCGTGGCGGAGAATGTTGCAAGATCTGCTACAGTAGATAGATAAGCTTCCTGTGGATCTTTTATCTCTCCAAGAAGACGACGAATTGTGTCATTACTTGTTTTCCTTTGACGGAACATGTCCGTGCGAAGTTTGTCTACAACTGTTCTACTAGCACCTTTCAAGGCGCCGTGTTTTGTTTTCTTCTTACCAGCAACGGCGAGAAAATCATCTGCAAGTTTTTCAGCGTAGTCTCTTTTTATACCTGTGGCAGAGGCAAAATCATCTTCTACTCTACCCCCGATAAATGCTTTTTCGTCTAACGGCATGGCGTCTTTGCCGCCATATAGATCTTTATGAAAAGCTTTGTAGGTAGATGGGTCTTGCTCGAAAAGCTTAACGGTGTCTTCTTTAGCCTGTTTGAATTCTGCTGTTTCTTTATAGCCAGCATCTTCAAAGAACTTATACTTACGACGAAGATAAGAACCTATGTTGCCTTTGATCGTGTCAACGATCTCGCCTGCTTCAGCGGAAGAAAGATAATCCGAGGCTAAAACACGGTTAGACAGATCGTCAACCTGATTTCGCATAGCCTTGGCTTCTGTCTTAATAAAATCTGGTAAGACTTCTTCGGTTACCTCACCTGTTAAATAGGAATACAAGTTGTTGTTTAGATCTGCTCGGTTAAGGGCTGTGCCGTTAACCATAACTTCTTCTACACCTTTGTACGCCTTATCCATATTCTTACGTAGGTCATTAAGTATTCTAGCGGCACGGGTTGCTTCGGCTTGAACCTTACCACCAATGGCTGACTTAACCTCAAACACATCCTGCGGTAAATTTCCGCGTGCTCTAAATACAGACTTAACGGCTTCTAGGTTATCCTCGCCTAAAAGTTTGGCGGCAAACTCACCGCCTTTAGTAGACAATGCTGTGCCGGAATCAAGGATTGCCCTTGCACCAGCGCGAACAAACTCAGGCTTTGCCGCAATCTGCGCAGCTTTTTGCCCCGTCCAGCCAAGAGTTTTTAACACTGGATCTATAAGCGCAGTGGCACCAGCGGCTTCAAACCCCAACTTTAATTTGTTTCCGATTCTAGCGGCGGCGG
>TARA_R110001632_G_scaffold38876_2_pt1 | contig 20385 bp, 19 predicted proteins | sample TARA_R110001632 | Tara Oceans TARA_R110001632 (sample SAMEA4398266) | marine metagenome | biome: Polar Biome; feature: [SRF] surface water layer (ENVO:00010504); material: water (ENVO:00002006), including particulate matter (ENVO:01000060) such as... | depth 5 m
GTAGAGAAGAATCGTCAGGCCCGTAATAAGTTCGTAAGTGGTAGGAAATAAATATATCCATTCTGTATTCTATTCACTAATAAAGAGAACAGAACGGATATATAGATTATAAAAAGATAGTTTAGGATTTTAAGATTATTATTTATTCATCATCTTCTATCATGAATCCCCCATAATCACATACATTATTAGGAGTGATAACCTTCTGTCTCATCCAGTAGTCATTCCTATACTGGAATAGAGTTAGATGAGAACTGAAATAATCATCATTAATATCATATTTAGTAACTGATTTAATGGTTCCGTCAGGCTGTTTCTTAGTTGATTTCTTATTCTTAATGATATCCGTTCCAAAGACACCTTTATACATCTTCACTAGAAACTTCTCACATTCATATTTATCCGTGAGATCTGGTGGTGTCATGTTAGAACGGGGAAAAACGATTCCATATTCTTTTAAGAAAGGAGTTACACTCTCCTTACTGAATGCCTTAGACACTTTAATATTTTTCTTAGAACAGAAATCATTTTCATTAGTGATACCCAGGATAACCTCGTTATCCTGGATAACATTTGCACCTCCTTCATTACATCCCGTAGCACTTCTGAACTTCTCTATGAGTAGAAGCTGTGCCTCGATGGTAGATGTTTTATTACAGATGAAATCATTCTTTTTATCTAATAGTTTTTTAATTCCCTTCTTATCATTAAAGAAGAACTTACAGATATGGAAATGGTCTTCTACCTCATAGGGATTCATAAAGATTCCCTTATATTCATCTAAATTATCATAATCCACTTTTAGGATATCGTTAAGCTGAATATGTGACTTACTGAAATATTCCTCTACATTTCCCCATTCATCATATAATTTAGCTTTCTTCTTTTCGTATGCTCCTTTCTTATATGAGATATCTTCTTTATCCATATTAGTTAGACTAGGCATCTGTTTAATTTCTGCCTTATGAGATTCATAATTAGCCTTAATATTTGCATTTCTATCTTTAAAATCATCACTATTTTTATATTCCTGTAGCCCGTTATCAAACTCTTCTTTTTTGTAGTTTTTCATTTTCTTCTTTTCACCATCTTCATTTTTAGTAGATGTCTGACTCCATCTCATATCTACCTTAAAACCTCGTTCCCTGAGGATCTTAATGAAATGTGCGAACTTATTAGTCTCATAACAGTCTGCTCTGTATTCATATTTAGCACGGAGTTCTGTATAATTTGCATCCTCACAGTCTAGACATTCACCCGTCTCATCACATACACGGCTCAGAGTAGATACACCATATTTCTCCTGAGATAGAATCTCCTGCTGAACCTGTTCGAAGTCATGGTATTTATATGGTTCCCAGCTCTTCTTAGTGAAGATATATCTAAGATATTTAATCTTACGGCATCTGGCGATCTGCTGGACCATAGCATTAGGACTAATAGTTCTTTCTTTAAAATAACAGAAGACGGGGCGTTCCATAGTAGAATCCAAACCATAGACGATAGCAGGACTGAAAATAACACGGTCACATTCATCTAAGTCCGGTGTCTCACTAGTCCATTTTTTAGTGCTATTCCTATACACTCCTTCAGCTGTGATAAGCATGTATTCACCTGAATCTTTTTCCATAAAGGATAGAATGTCTGCCTGTGTCTTACTATCACAGCAGATCATCCATTTAGGTTCGTCCCTAATGTTTTTCACGAACTTATTAAATGAGAAGATTTCCTTAGCATCTATTCCCTTATTATGTTGATATTCATTTTTGATATAATAGTATTCAGGTTTATAGTCATCCGTTTCCATATTCTTTAACATCATCTCCATATATCTAATACTGATTTCATTAATATCGGCATCTGTTCCGATGACTCTTTCAGCCTGTCTCATAATATCAGTTAGGAAATTAAAGATCTCTAAGCGGTTCTTTTCCAGAAGTCTAACACAGATGAGATATTCTATGAGGGAATTATATTCATCTAGGTATAATGTGTAACCATCAAAATCGGGAAAGTTCTTCATCTTCATAAGACTATCTATCGTAATAACAATATTATCCCCGTGGAAATATCCCCAGCATAGACCATTTTCCTTACAGGAAGTAGATATCTCTTCGTGGAAATATACATTATTGATTCCTGCTTCTTTAAAAACTTTAACCTGTTCCTTACCTAATGAAACCCTAGAAACTACTGAGATGAATGGTGCTGAAGCCGGACCATCTTCCTTCTGTTTATTTAACATATAGGCGGTGAAGGAAGATGTCTTCCCTGTGCCTGTATCACTCTGACAGAGAAGATATTTCCTTTCATATTCATCGAAAAACTGATATCCTAATTTTTCACGATTAATAGTTGCATTTGGTTCATATTCATTCTTAGGAACTGGTTTATATTTATAATAGTCTAACATGACACGGGCATTTTTTAATCCATTCTTCTCAGCTTCTTTTAGAATGTAATTCACCATAAATAATTCATTATGTCTTCCGATGTAATTCCACATCTGATTTAGATGATTATCTACTGCCTCACATTCATTATCTTCTACATCAGGCCACATTTCATATTCCTCAGAAGCCTCACATCTCTTCTTACTCCATTTAATAAATACATCTTCCCTTCCTAATGTTTTCATCGCAGTAGCATATTTAACATGAAACTCCCTATCGTGGAAGAAGTTATCAGGCAGGGCCTTAGTGATTTTATCTAGTAGATGAGAAGAGAAGTCGAACTCATAGACATCCAGATCCACCTCTAAATGATTAATTTCCTCTTCCTCATCAGTAATCGGATTCTTAACCTTCACCTTTTTATTAATCTTCTTATAGGTTTTTTTCTGTTTATTGATGACATGTAACTTAACAAACTCTTTAAGATCTGACTGGATTTCCTGAATATCCCCTCTGTTAATGAATGTATATTCACCACCATTCATCTTAGTAAATGGGCTGACTACATATCCACCATCAGCACGGATATCTATGTGGGATGTCTTAGAGGTAGTCTGTGTCATCTCAGAATCATATCTAAAATAGATGTGAGTCCCACCACTAATCGTTTTAATTGCATAGAGATTATGTTTCTTAATGTAATCATCTACATTTCCGAACTGTTTAGTGAATAGACATGTCTCAGCAGACCATCCATTCTCTTCACCATCCTTAACATAGAAGTCTAGGTCCAGGACCCAGATATTATTAATGAGACCAGTCGGGACCCCGCAGTTCTGTAATCCTAGTAGTTCATCACTTCTCTTTTTCCATAGATGTTTATACATATGAAACTTCTTCTTATCATCTTTTTTCCATTCATAGGAAGGTAGTTTCTCCCACTTAGGAATCTCTACACCAGCATCATTTTTAAGAGGCCATTCTCTTAACTTAAATGTCTTAAACATCTTTTCCTTATTAGTAGATACATTTTTATCCATAATGTTTTTATTTGTATTATCCATCTTATTTTCTATTCTCTTATTTATACTTCGAGGCATTCGTTTAAGTGACTTTTTTTCTATTCCCATATATACTTAAATTAGATAATAATTCTGGGAAATAACCGTTTAATTTTCCCGCTAAATTAATTCTGTATATCCGTTCTGTTTTCTTTATTAGTGAATAAAATACAGATCGGATATATTTGTTTTATTCGTTTCATTTGGCTTAAAAATATATTATCTATATATATAAATGAAAGTTTTAGAATTGTTTTCGGGAACTGGATCAGTTGGAAAATGTTGCGATAAATTAGGTTGGGAATCTGTATCAGTTGATATAGATTCAGAAGCGACTCATAAATGCGATATAATGGATTTTGATTATAAACAATATGATAAAGATTATTTTGATATTATATGGGCTTCCCCGCCTTGCACGAATTACTCTAAGCTACAGGATTGTTTTCTAGGTAGAAAAAGGAAGGGTGAAATATATACTAAGGAAATACAGGAAAAAGAAATGTTAAGTGATGATAGGTTTGTTAAAAGGACATTAGAGATCATAGAATATTTTAATTCTCATTATTGGTATATAGAAAACCCTGCAACTTCTAGGATGAGAGATCGTCCATACATGAAAGATCTTCCGAATTATGTTGTAGATTATTGTATGTATAGTGACTGGGGCTACCGGAAAAGAACTCGAATCTGGACTAACAAGGAGGGGTGGGAAGCTAAAATGTGTGATGGGACGGGATCATGTGGGAATATGATTGATAATATACACTCTTCTAACTGTGGAAATAGTAAGAGATTACGGAGAGCGAAACATAAATTACAGGCTCAGGGACGGGGTGATAATAATTCCACCACATTACAGGATAGATATAGAGTCCCCGAAGATCTGATATTTAGTTTATTTCTAGAATAATTTTCACAAATAAGATTTAAAGTTAATTTAAGATTATTATCTATACTAGAATATAGATGACTGAGAATTATGACGATGAAAAAATACAGAAGATTATCACACTCTACAAGAAGAACCGAGCCAGAGATAAAGTTAAATATGAGAAGAGGAGGGAAGACCCTGATTTTATATCCTCAAATCGGGCACGGGCTAAGGCACATTACACAGCTAACAAAGATGTCAAGGCAACCAAATATGAAAACAATAAGGACTATCTTAAAAGTAAAAGTCTATTTAACTATTATAAATCAAATGAAAGGATTCCTGAGTTCTGTGAGAAATATCCCGGAAAGGTTAAGTGTCTGGGGGATCATGGGTTTATTATATCTTCTGGCGGGATTATCGGTTCTGCCTGATTATTTGCATCTAGTTCAGGTATTTCTTCTACGGCATTCTCTTCCAAGCAGGGCCGAGGATGTCTATAAGGGATAATTGCTTTTAATCCGTTACATATTATCGGTTTCCTCACATCAGGATATTTATCATTAAACTTTTTATTAAACATAGATATAATATCTAAATCAATATTCGGACTTGATTCTAATAAATTATCATATTCAGCCCGACATACTTTTAAGAAATCTCTACATGGTTTCCTTTTCTTATCATGTAAAGATAACTCTATCTCTATGGCCCGTCCTAATTTAGACCACGCCAGACCACTAATTCTATGACCCTCGAATGTTTCAGCATATTTTAAGAATGATCCTAATGTTCCTAATATTCCACAGAAAATATTAAACCCACCTATAACTGCTGAAAACCCGTGCTGATAATCTACGGGAACATAACTGTCGGTGGCGAAGTTGGCGGTGCCTGTTAATGTAGATAATACGATGATAGGTATTTGTAAGTTTTGATATTTCTTCTTATATTTCCTAGTGCTATAATTATGTAAATAAGCATAGCACATCGATACCTCTCCCCATTCACTTAATAATTCCTCTATCTCATGACTCCAATCATCTATGTTATCGGGTAATGGTCGGGGTGTTTGTAATCTATCCATATCTTTAATTGTAAGAATATAAAAAAAACATAATGATAAATATTATCTTTTTAAGAAGTATATATGGAATCACAGATTAAATCTGAAGCCGGAAAATGTGTGGAAGAAATTGATAAAGACTTTAAGTCACTTCTAACTGATATCAAGATTCTAAGAGATGACATCCATTATATCAAAATATCCTTATTAAATGGATTCATTAAGAAGGAAGATCCTGAATGTGAGAACTCTAAATCATGGTGGATACTAAGTTAAATATTTGCATTTGTTATTTTCTATTCTTTTTATTACTTTTAATTTTTAATAATTTTTATATCTTATAAGATATAAATAATGAGTAGAAGTGGAACATACTGGTCTGTGGGTGATAAAGTTAATATCGGTCAAACTGATATCGAAATCAAATGTGAGGGAAGCGATCAATTTAAATCGAGTCAGGTTATAGGAATATTCATTCCTCCATCCATCTCGTTCTATTCTGGTAGAGATACGACTCTTAACTTTGATATAGAGATTAAGGTTCCTGCTGGGGATGATCCTAGTAAATACACTCTGGATTCAGTAACCGGAGCTAACGGATTATTCTCTAAGGCTGTAGTCTATGCTGGTAACCGCCAGACTGTTCTAGAAACATTAGATCACTATTCTTCATGGTGTTCTGTTAAATATTCGTATGATACGAATGATAGTATTAAGTCACGCCGGGCGATGACTGAGGGTTCTGGTGAGTGGCTTCCCTCGGGCCGTGGTGATCTTGGAACCACTAAATCCATTCAGAATAACACGATGTTTAGTCCCTACATGGAACAGGCTAATTTCCAGACTGAAAATATTGGATTGGTAGATTCGGCGGTTCCTTTTGTAAAGGCATCTGTATCTATCCCGATTCATATGGGTATGTTTGCAAATAATCCGAAAGCTGTGCCGAATGTTCTTATGAACGGAACATATTTGGAACTAACCTGTGAAAAAGATGAACGGGTTTTCCGTGTCTTAGACAGCACTGCACTCTACCGTAAGGAAGCACTTAACCCTGTATTCTATGGTGTAGATGCTATCGCTGGTAAATGGGCTTCCGGAGCGGGTGAGACTGAGTTCTTCACGGGTAGATGGAATAGTCAGAATGATCCTCAGCACTCTCCTTTCCAGGTGGGGGAAGAACTAGGATGTCATAGTCTCAAAACTGGGGCGGATATTACATTCACCCCTGCCCTAAAAATTACTGGAATTGATGATGGTGGTAATCCCAACTATCCTATTAAATATACATGTGCTTCCACATCTCCGAATGCTGATATCGCATCACCGGGTCTTACTGAACCGGACTGGGTCTTTTATTCGAAGAGAGCTACTACGATAGCTCCGAAATATGAATTATCTAATGTCCGCCTCGTGGTCCGTCAGTTAGATATAGAAGGTTATGAGAAGGGTGTTATGTCTAAGATGAAATCGGGGGGTCAGATCCTCTATGATATTCCATCTGTGGCCTGTGGTCTTACTTCCCAGACTACGGGTGAATTACAGGCAACGCTCCCGATTGATTGTCCTCATGCTAAGGCCCGTAGTGTAATTTGTATGCCTACCGATAATAATAAACAATATAGCACGGCGGAAAATGTGGATAGTAATAAGACCTATCTTATTGATAATTTAGAGTTTAACCCTGTATCTACCGTCTATGGAACTCAGAATTATAGTGACCGTTCCGGCCTATGTGGAATCGGGAACAATCTGACATCTTACAATTTCGTAATCGACCAGAAAATCGTTCCATCGAGGCGTGTCCTAACAAATAAATCATCATCTAAAACTTTGGGAATGAATGCGGATCATATCATAGAATTAGAGAAAAGTTTAAATCAATCTCACGAATGCCCTGCCCGTAGTTTTGCAAGTTTCCGTTCTAACTTTCTAATCGGACGGGCTCTGACTTTGGACGATAATACTGTTTATGATGGTCGTGGTAAAGACATGAGACTCCTAGTTCGTTATGAAGAGACTGATGCCCCTGAGAAGAATATGCTCTGGAAAATGTTTATTTCACACATTAAGACTATCAGTATTCAGGGCGATTCTATTAATGTAGAGCAGTAGAAATAAATCCCTGTAGCTTCCTGTATATCCGTTCTGTTCTCTTTATTAGTGAATAAAATACAGATCGGATATATTCTTTTCTCCCCATCCTTTTTTAATATTTTTAATTTAAGAATTAAATCTAATTAAGTTATATAATGAATCCTGAAAATCTAAAAGAAACCTTAATGAAATCTAGACCTAATGCGAAAGATAATACGATTAAGATGTATGAGGCAAACCTTAAAAAGTTGCAGACATTAGCAGGAGAACCTAAGGGATATGACTTCTTAAAGAAACCTGATGATGTGATGAAATTAATAGAAGATAAACATTTCACTACGATTAGGAATTACATTAATGCTATTATTATTCTATTAATGGCTCTGAATCATAAAGAAGAATATGACAAACTATTAAAGGACTATTTAAAAATCCGTGACGATCTATCTCAGCAATACGACGATCAAAATAGTTCAGGTAAGATCTCTGAGAAGCAGTCTAAATCATTCGTTCCTTTAAAGGATGTGGTTGATATGATTAATAGAATGGGAGACGATCTGAAAGGTTATAAGAAGAAAAAGGAACTGAATCCGAAAGAGATGATGTTACTCCAAGTATATATCATTTTCCAGATTCATATAAAGCTCCCCATGCGTAACGATTTATCAGGTGCCGAGGCTATTCCAAAGAGAATCTATAATGGTCTTAGTGAAGACGATAAGAAGGCTAAGAATTACCTGGTAGTAGAGAAGGCTAAGATGTGGTTTGTATTAAATAAGTTTAAGACAAGTGCAAAATACGAGGAACTTAGATTCGATGTTCCGAAGGACTTAGAGAAACTATTAAGATCATATCTTAAAATTAATGGGATGGGTGTATTATTTAAATCATCCACCGGTAAGGCTTTATCAAGGAATCAGCTTACACAGACCCTTATAAAATATAGTAAGAGATATATGGACGGGAAGTCTATATCGACTACGATGTTGAGAAAAATAGTGTTGTCCGATCTCTTTTCTGAAAAGAATAAGGCACAGAAAAATATGGCAAAAATCACCGGCCATAGTGTAGAGACGATGAATGAAATATATATCAAGGACAAACCAGAGGGAGATGAGTGAAGAATGCTTCAGCCACGATATTATCAACCTTCCTCGGTAATCTCTTGTTACATATTCTATTCTGGTATTTAAATATCCACAGAGCTTCTCTGGTTTCTAATTCCTGTTTAGAATCACAGGGCCAATCTTCTATCTTAAATATTTCATACTCCTCATTAAACAGAACTTCGAATGAACTTCTATAATTCCGATAGGCAGGTGTGAGTCCCATGTAACCTCTGAGATCTACTTTATGCTTACATAGTCTTCTATTAATATCTTCGTAGCTGGACCCTATGTATAGGCCTCCCGTCTTATGACATTTGATTCCGTAAATATAACTTTTAGCATATTTGTTTTCCATTTGTATATTCTATCATAGAAAATAATCTTTAATATAAAACGAATAAAATATATATTAAGTTCATTTAGTCAAAATTAAAATCTAAGGTAGATATATAATGAGTGTGGATAATGATGTTATCGGATACGAGGAAATATTATGTATGTATGATGATATATGTAATAAGTTATATGACAGACCAGAACTCCTCGAAGCATTTAGGCAGTTAGTTAGAAAGGGGGATATGAACTATGAACCTGAATCTAGTAGTAGTGATGAAGATGTGGATGAGGGTGAGGCTGAGGTCATTACCATACAGAAGAAGGATGGTTTCTATTCCTTAGCATAGTAATCATATTCTAAGATGGTCTTTAATAGACTATCCTTAACATTATCTTTTTTATTGATCTTCTTATTTAACCAACTATAATATAAGAAGTGCTTATTAAGTTCCATGAATCTTTTATCATAGGTCGGCTGTAATAAATCGTGCTTATGAATATCTGCAACCCTCTCACATATTTCCTTCGGGAGTGGTAGGTTATAAATAGAAATGATGGAATCCATCTTTATATATAGTATATATATTTATTTAAATGATATAAATAAATCTAAAATATGATATTATGATACTTATTACTATATAATAATCCCCTTAAATACGCTTTTATTACACTAATATAGGGTTTAAAGACATAAATTAATTAATTTATTCTGTTTAAGTGCTAATAATAGTCATTATTCTATATTTAATGGATATATTAAGATATGATAATAGGTAAAAAGGTGTATTTATCTTATAGTTCCTTGATTCTCGGGTCTTCTAGGATATCTTTGTTCTCTACTATATACTTAATGATCTTCCTCCTCATTAAATCTTTGCTCTTATCAGACTGGGCCTTGGTCTTCTCAGCTTTCACAGGTTTTTTAGGCATATTAATAGCTACAGGAATCTTCTTAACCTTTTCCTTAATCCTTTTAAGTTTCTGATTCACATGATCCACATCATATCCCAATTCTTTAATTTTTGCAAGTAGTTCAGGTCGTTTCATTCCCTTAGCATCGAAGCCCATCTGCTTATTATACTGCTTAACGAGTTTCTGTAATTCACCCAGAGTTAGTTCTCCATTCTTTAACGGCATCTTTATATTCGTTTATATAATTTAAATATAATGTATATTATAATAATAAATGATTATTCATAAGTCACACTCTAAAAATGATCTATGTAAAATTATAGAATCACTTAATATAAATGTATCTAATCCTAGACAATACAAGAAGATAGACCTATCAGCTCTATTATCATATGAATTAAATATTAAGGATCATATAGATTTTAAGGATGATAGTATGTTCCTGAATCTAATAGACCTTAAATATTTCCTTACATCATGTAATCCATCTAAACTTCTAACAGTAAAGGAAAAGAATAATGTTATAAATATATGTAAGAAGATAAAACATTTTTGTAGGAATAGATATGATATCTCTCATACTGATTATAAATCTCTGAATCATTTATATCAGGATGCCGATTACATTAAAGAATATGGATGTATCCCATCAGTAAGAAAGGCACTCAGGGAACTTAATAAATATCCTGAAAAACCTTATGAATGGGATGCAAATATTCCACCTCATATTAAGTTGGAATTAGATAGAAAAGATAAATTAAAAAGAGATAATGCTTACACATTCATTAAAACATATGGAAGCTATATTCTCACATTCGATTAAAATAAATATATCCGTTCTGTTTCTTTTATTAGGGATTAAATTACAGAACGGATATACAGGAAGCTACAGGTTTATTTTCCTCGTTCATAAAGTTAAAGTGAATATCACATCCTATAAAGTTCCGGTTTAACTTAGTAACCCGGCTCCCGACTATTTCATTATGAGTCGTGAGATCCATTACTGTATCTCCCTCATTACTATATGTCTTAATGAAAAAATCCATCATTTCATCACACCTAGTTATTCCCCCTTTCGTCTTACATTTTCTCACAGGATATTCTAAAATAGTCTTAGGATATCTACCTGAATGGCCTCCCTCTTCTGTGTCATATATTTCCTCCTTTGTTCTGATTTGAGAATTAAAGTAATTCTGGTTGCCGTGATTCACGAATCTTTTCTTATGGAATGTATCTCCTATCATCTGCGGATTATATGTCCCAGCTTTCTTATAATACACGAATACTTCTTCATGTTCCCTAAGAGGTTGATACTTAGCTGAAAAGAATCCTGTGCTATTATCTTTCTTCCATATATAATTATATTTAGGGAATGGATTAGAATGTTTAATTAATTCATATGAGAACGGCATAGAAGCATGTAAAACACAGACCCCATCCTTCTTTAAAACTCTCCATATCTCGGGAAACATTTCATCCCATTTTAAAGGCTGGTCCCACTCAGCATTCGTTATTGCGTATGGCGGAGATGTATATATTAAATCAATACTATCATCTGGTATCGTCTTAATAACATCGTGAATATCTCCTTCGATATATTTCATAGAAATATTTGCACTTGGTTCCATTATATTATCTTAATAGATTTAATTACTCAAATTATATTTTTCATTTCTTATAGGTTTTTTTCGCATCAGACATAGCGGATTTATAGGAATAACTTGGATCCTTCTTTTTTCCTGCGGTGTGTGTTTTTTTAACATGAGCCATCCAGGCCCCAGTAGGTTTCCCAGCGGAGGCTTTAGGTTTAGCACCGGTCTTAGGTCTGGCCTTTGTCTTAGAGGCTGTGGGGACATCCTGCTCTGGTGATTCATCCATCTTAGCTTGTAGTTTCTTAGGCCGACCCCGTTTAGTTCCATATGTTCCTTTTCCATCCGGCATCGTTATTTATAACTTATAATATATATTATTTCTTATTTCTTTTTTTTTAAACCTTCTATCCATTCTTCCCGAATATCATATTTAGATAAACTATCTAATTTTGTTATCTTATAAATTACAGCTGAACCATCATCCACTAATGATAATGAACCATCTGGATCACATATAGCAGTCGTTATACTACTGAACTTAATAGGATTAGTTACGGTGAATACATCACTCCCTTCTAACTGGATGAAATCTTTTTCAGCATTAATACGATTCACCACGGCTACGATAGGCATCTGTAATCCAGAAGTAGCACCACCTATATATTTCGTATGTGATAGCAAATCACTTCGGATAGTTAGATAGGGAGTCAGAACTTCCTTTGGAGGATTCACTCCCTCTATTTTTATCGATGATGTCTGCTGAGTGATAGCAGGTAGATATCCCCAGTCAAGAGTCCCTCCCCAGTAACTTGCATCCGTTATCGGAAACACTAAACCAGATGGTAACTGCGTAGTATATTGTATAGCTCCATACGGATTAATGTTAAACTGATTGCTATCCGTATTAACTATCTGGGAATTAGTTGTAGGATTATATACATTCCTAATATTATCATATCTTAATCTTGCCTGTTGATTATTCGTAGCATTTATAATTTTCGGATTAAATTGATTATATGAGAATCCCATGATACCTAATGTAGAATTATTCCATAATACCTCCTGTGATACATTATATTTTCTAATATCTACCTGAGCCGACTTTCCGAAATTAAATGTGACTCCCATCTGACTATCATATATTACCCACGGACTTAAATTAAGATTCGTAGGGTCTAACCTTATCTTCCCTGTGTTTAGATTATCAGATGTTAGTTTCCCAGAATTATTAACATAGGGAGCCATATCAGGACAGAAACTCCATCGTTTTAACCTTTTATTTATCTTATAAACCTCTTCACCAGCATCAGCTATAATAGGTTTAGATTCTCCCGTTGTCGGTGCCTTAGCATCTATAAAATCAGTTGATCCACTATCAAAATCATTTCCCACATATTCGGGCATATGTAGATACTCGAATCCGAACTTACCAGAAACACCATCATAGACACACGCTACATTATTCGCACCTAGATATGTCTCACTCATTTCCCGATTAGCATTAGATATTCCATCGGCATCAGGAGTTATATCTGGGATATACCCGTTAGATGTATCCTGTCCGTAGGTAAATGATTTATCATAAGAAGTCTGTAACTGACCCGTGAATTGTGTTAGAGTAAGATTACCCCATGATGTAAAATGATGATCCCATCCTATCATACAGGTATTAGCTTTAATTTCCTTAGCATTCCAGACACTCATTTTATACGGATTCGGGGGACCCGCTACCCCCCCGGCGTTTGCTGGGTTTAGAAACTCATCCATACCTCCTCTTAACCTAAATATATCTGGTCTTAATCCATTCACTAATTCAGGGTGAAGAACTATATAATAATATCCATCCGCTAATTTCTCCTTGGTTGCAAATCCATAGGAGAGTCTGAGCGGATCATATCCCCCTGTGTCCCGATTATGATAAGTCTTATCATATTTAAAAAAGAAGGGAACTGTCCTGTGATCTGCTGAGAATGTTTTCCCAGAAGTTTCATATGTGAATGCTTCATATCCATCGTCTCCTAATATATTAAAATTATTAGTTCCATCATAATCAGCTCTGGCTTTTGTGTTACTTTCATCAAATCTATTTATATGAAGGAATCTACTATTATCCACAGTAGCATTTTCTCCCCATGCTGTATCTCCCACACCATTCTCATATCTATTCATATAGACCTTATTATCTGGGAATGAGTTAGCCTTATCAAAAAATAACTCTGGATATTTAGACTGTGTATCAAATAAATCCTGTAGCTTTTCTAGATTTTCAGTATTGTATAACCAGCCAGTAGTTATAGAATTAGTTACATTATTGAGAAAAGTTGCATCCATAGAGATATCATTCTGGATATAATTAGGTTTAGTAAATGATCCATATAAGATATCCTGATTTGATTCGGGGATCCATGGGTCCATACCTTTCTCCTGTTTTGCGGGAATAGGAATCCTACCATAACAATTATTTATTTTAGTTCCTTTTTCATATAAGTCTGGCCGTTTCATTCCTATATTATGGTAACCACGAAACCATTCTAAGGACTTCTGATGGCCGTCTAATCCATCGTATTCTGTTTTAGAATAATATGCCTCATAGTTAGCGGGTGTATTATCTAATATATTAGAACATACTACGGCTTCATATGTTTTTGTTTTAAATGCGAGGGAAAAAGGATTCACATCATCACCCGGTTTATATCCTCCTGGATTAACGGCAGATGGCTCGATGTCTTTATAAACATATGGACTATCTGTATCCTGTTGCTGGAATTGTTGTGTGAGCTGTTCGGCTACTGATTGAGGACTAGAAAATCCCTTCTCCACCTCTACACTAATTATTTTAGACCTTTTAATATATGGAAACATGGCGGGACTTCTGAACCACGGCCTCTTAAACCTACTAGGGACATTTTCTAATGGACCCGTCCCCTGTTGTTCCGGCCATCTCCACCAGTTCTCAGCATTAATATATGTAGAACCATCCAGATAATTAGGTTCATTAGGAGGGGTGTTACCTGTTACTGGATTCACCACAGGAAGTTCAGGCCATCTTAACCAGTCATATTCTCGCTCGAACATCGTATATCTGCTATTATCGTTCTTCTGTTTTATTCTTTTAAGATTTGGACCTATCTTCCTATATCCCGCATTTATTAAATTAAGTTCCTCTGGGGTCGGGGCTACAGGGTTTATCCCCGTTTTAGTATTCACGAGAATTACTGCTGGTAACTTATCATCTCCATCGGCCCCGATGTTATCTACTACATTATGATAATCATTCCGATTAAATGTATAGTCATATGTCATTATACCTTCCTGCCCTCCATATGCCTCACTATAATCTGGGTCATATCGGGTAGTCCCAGAATGAAGTCCTTTGGTTTGTAAATATTTAACACTATACGCCATACCCGATTTTATTGGTGTGTCTAAGTCCATATCTGGACGATTCCATACTGATTCCGCATTCGGGAAGAAAGGATTCACGGCTGGGCCCGGTGATGTGGTGTCTCGTATATGTCTCCTTGGTAGATGGAAATATCCTTCACCATTCGTATTCTTATAGAAATTAGTTTCCAGATTCAGAACATTATCTCTTAGATCCCTCTCTATCTCTGTATTTGTAATCTGCCGAAATGCTAGGCCAGACATGGTAGCATTTGTATTCACCGGACTATTTGCATCGTCGAATGGATTATTAGGATTAGTTTGGAGTTTAGCCGTTAGATTAAAATCCATAACTAATTCGTTTATAATTTCGGTTTGTAAATATTTAGATTTGGCTCCGATGCTATTTCCCTTAAACTCTAAGGACTGAGGATTAGCACATCCCCTCTTATTAACAAATGCCGATTTTAATTCTACTGTATCACCTACTTCTAGCTGAACCACATCACCCATCCTATTAGTGAATAATGAATAGTCTGTATCATTAGTATCATTCTGGATAGATGATTTCCGGTTACATTCTAATAATGTGATATCCTCGAACTGACTCATCTTTAACTTATTAGAGATATTATTTATAAATCCTATAAAATGAATATAGTGATTTATAGAAAATATAGAAAAATATAGAAATTAGATAATGAAATGTTAGAAATATATCCGATCTGTTCTCTTTATTAGGGAATAAAATACAGAACGGATATACAGAATTACCATAATACTTTATGGGACCACCATTTAGCCGTGTCCTTTGATGTAGCCTTACCATGCCTACTATAATATGCTTTTTTCCTTTTAGGATCTCCATGATCTAATGATTTATATTCACCGATTTTATCCTTAAATTGACCGTAATCTTTATGACCGAATCCTATCTTTTTATATCCTCTTTTATTATCAGACTTAACATAGACCCAGTATTTCTTTTTAGACTTAGTATTATTCTTCCATGGTTTATATAAGATAGCATTCCCTTTCGCATCTAACGGCATTTTATTTTAACATAGATTTAAATTATCAAGTGCAAATATTAGATGAAATAGGTTTCTAGGTGACCGTCACTAATGATAGCATATCTCTTAATTTCCAGGTAAGCTCTCTGATCGAAGGCTAGATCCCCCATAATCGAATCGGTATGAAGATCTATACCACGATTATCGATACGGGTAGATAATCCAGAGGTCCGGAAACCCTGATTAAAGAATCTTCCGCGTAATGCCGTATCTAACGGACGACCCTCTAACTGATGATCCGCATCATCCGTTAGTGCTTCTACTCCCTGACCGCCATATAAGGCACGGGAAACAAAGGGGACCATGCCCTCAGCCTCTTTAAGATTATGGAATTGTCTCGCAGAATTGGTAACAGACTGAGGATAAAGGAACTCACTATTAATAAATAGATTAGATGTGAGGATATTTGTATCCGTAGCACCCGCCCCTGTCCGTGCGAGAGGGGAATAGGCGGTAAAGGAACCTAATAGGGTAAGAGCATCGAGAGCAGTCTTAGATAGACCATACTGCCAAAGAACCGAATCCACTACCATACCATTTCCACCAATATTACGAACATTATTAAGAGCCGTAGCTTTTGATACACTCTGTTTAGATAGACGATAATCTGTATAGGCGAAGGTAAGACCCTTCTCATATTCACCACGGAACTTATCCATGATGTCCCCATCATAGAAAGTATAATCTGCTATGAACTTACAGAGATCTTTATTAATAGTGAATGGCTGAGCCGAGTTCCCGTTGTCCTGAGATGACATGGCGAGGCGTTTCGCACCAGTCGGTTCGGCCCAGTAGAGGACCACCTGAATCCTTTCATTTGGTAAGAGGAAAAGTGGAAGCTGATTCCCTGCCTTACAGTAATTAAATAGGTCATGTAACTTTATCTGGAACTCAGGCTGAGCTTTATTCAGAAGGATAGGAGGGACAGATAGACCCTGGGCCCCGGACCCAGCCACGGCACCAGCAGAGGCCTTATTCACTTCATTTCCATTAGATAGACCGTAGCCATGCTCGGAGGTTACAGAACTACCCGTATCATATTCTATCTCGAAATCAATCGACCGACCCGTAAGATATTGTTCTCTTTCTTTATTAGTGGAATTATTAACAAACATAGAACGGATTCCCTGTAAATTATTCCAGTCATCCGTATCATTTATGACACGACCAGCCGTCGTTCTGAGAACTGCCCGGCGGACGAGTGAGTGGATTCCCACATTAGAATAAGGGAAGGCACGAGCTACAGCAGGATTAACATCAAATCCGATAGTGATAGCACTATTAGGATGAAGGAAGCCTTTTGGCTGTAATTCCCATACCGCCTCTGATTGCGAGAATGTCAAAGGTTCGAGCACATCTGATTCGACCCTCATCATGGTATTAACATCCATAGACTTAATGTTAAGGATAGAGGGTTGATCCGAGGTATTGTTTTTAGCAGGGGCAGAATCTCCGGCATCTTCGCTTGGTGTAGAACTCATTTTATATCTTATAAGATATAAATAATTCAGTAAAATAATTTTAAAAGATTGTGTTAATATTTGCATTTGTTCTATTGGATGAGCTGGACCCCATTATCAGACCATAGGATAGTGCTTTCAGCATTCACGAAAAGGAAAATAGACTGAGAATTACTTGATGTGAGATTACATTCCATAGCCATACCGAAGGCCTGTTTAGATAGATCAATTCCCGAACCACCGAGATAATTCTCGTAATTAATTCCTACACCAAAGAATACACCGCCATTATTAACAAACTGGTAAGGGGTTCCACGATTTTTCCCATCATTAAGAGATCCACCGATCTTTCCTAAGAAGCCACGATTAGCATTAGATACACCACCTAAGAGATGAGAATTAGAATCATATTTAGAGATAGCATTCACATAATCACGGAACATAATAGGATCATCCAGAATAGTTTTGGTAGTTTCCTTAAAGTTCGTATCGCGTGGGAATAATTTTGGGAAAATAGTGCCTCCACGGAGGAATGTTACTTTCTGGACCCCAGCGAGAGTTCCATCCAGATTCGTAGGCGGAAGAGTTGCAAAACTATCCTCACCGAGATTATTTAGTTTATTAGATGAAGTCATATTCATAAATAGGGACTTGACCTTAGATAGGCCGAAGTTCATGGCGAGCTGAATGTTGTTAGAGTTAGCAGTATCATAATACGAATGAACTGACTGATAACTGATAGAACCCTGTTTCTGGGAAAGGAGTCTCGATAGCTGATCCGGGGGAGGGGTAATAACAGAGCAGATCAGTTTAACATTTGATAGTTCATAGTAGGCACCTACGAAATCTGCCGTGTTAGGATTCGTCTTAAAATCAGCAGGGAATACTTGGAGAGCCATTGCATCACTTTCCAACATTACAGATAGATCAATCCCCCCGAGGGTATTACTAGTAAGTGGAAGACTCTGGCCTGATTGGAGGAGACCACAGATTAGCGGGACACAGAAGGACGATATCTCAGAACGGCCCACGACACTATCATTAGAAGTCTGATAGGAAGGCATAGTGAGAGCCGTCTCGCCGAGGTGACCGATACTATCTTCCAGACCGCCGGTAACCGCCATGTAAGAAGATAGCCATCTGTTCCAATTCTTTTCGTGAGAAATTGTAGTCTGGTATTTCGAGGAACGCCAGATGAGAGACTGGAAAAGGGAATAGATTCCTAACTTAGAGGAAATACCAATAGGATCTCCAAGGGCTACGGGATCGGGTGTGGCTTTATCATTCTTAAAGAAACGGACATCACCTACGAGGCGAACCGAGTGAGGATCCAGAACGAAGTTACCTTCTGGGATCGTAAAATTAAGTTGTGAAATACCTCGTTTATACGAATACTTGTCGTCTGTCGTTTTGTTCGAACATGCTAACTCCAAATATCTACTAGTCATCTTTTATAATCTTAAAGATATAAAAAAATGAAAAGAATAAAAAAATGAAATAATAATTTTAGAATCTGTATATCCGTTCTGTTTTCTTTATTAGTAAATAAAATACAGATCGGATATATTTTAGGATCCTCCTGCCTGAACCGATCTTAATGTTGATCCCTGTGTTTCCGCCACAGCACCCAGACCTGCTATATTCTGTGAGGTAGATTCACCTAAATCCACAGGAGGAGGTTTATCAGTAACTTTATCGTGATGGGAAAACAATTCACTAACATCACTCACTACTGCCCCGATCCCACCTAAACCCACACCAGCCATAACCAGTAATGGATCACCAGAGGCTAATCCCACTATATCAGATACGGATCCCAGTTCATTCATAAAGTTTCCCACTTTGTCTCCCGTGTTGTCCCCGTAGAAAAACTTCTTATCTTTGACTTGATTATAAATATCATCTCCTAGCATTCCAGCACTAAATACAGCCCCACCTACCCGTGCAACTTTTCCAGCAAATCCGACACCTTCTTCACCGGCTTCATCGAGGGTTCTTAATGTAGAACTATCATCCGTATCACTTGGTTTAGGGGCGGGATCTACTGTTCCATTATCAGCAGTAGCCGTTTCCGTGGTAGAGGATGCTGGAGCTGGGTCATCAACTACACCCTGATTCTCTGGACCCGGAGTCTCCACAGGGGCATTATCATCTGCCCCGCCCTCAGTCACCGCATCTACACTAGCATTTCTTTCTTCTGTAGCTTTCTGTCCCGCATCCATGACCGCCTGATCGGGTCCCGTGTATGTTAGTGGTTTCTTATCAAAGGCACCAGTAATACTATCCGCCACACCATCTAACAATTTCACCGACTTCAGCTTTTTAACATCCCCACCTTCTTTAATAAAATCCTGATATTCTTTATATTTTTCTCCTATCGCAGATGTATATCCTCCTAACTGTGCTAATTTCTCACTTTCTAATCCAGCATCCTTCGTCTCTTCTCCTTGCTGTAATAGATTGTAACTGGAAAGATTAGCATTATTTAGCTGAGAGATTCCAGCCTGAATACTATTATCCTGCTGACCGACAGAATTAGCCTGATTTATTGCTGAAACTGTTCCTCCATAACTGACACTCATTTTATATCTTATAAGATATAATAAAATAGGAATTATTATTTTATGAATATTTGCATTTGTTATTCGAATGGATCGGCATCAGGATCCGGTAGCTTTCCAGTATAAACCATCTTATCTCCGATTCCTATTAGTTCCTCAAAGTTCTTATAGAACTTAGCCGGGTTCTCCTGGGCGTCGATGTAGAGGAATCCATATCTTTCCTCCTGTGAAATATTATAATAATTCTGGAAGTTCTTAGGAGCCAGATCACTATATTCCTCCCTTAGTTTATCCATTTCGAGGTTTGACTGCTGACGATAAATCAGAATATCAGTAGCATTAGATCTTATCATATTTGAGACGGCCCGTGCGGACTGAACGAAGATCATGATAGATAGTTCATAATGACGAAAACGGGTTGCTAGTGAATTGATAGCATTAGAAGAGGACTTCTTAAAATCCCT
>TARA_R110001632_G_scaffold35923_1_pt1 | contig 20343 bp, 15 predicted proteins | sample TARA_R110001632 | Tara Oceans TARA_R110001632 (sample SAMEA4398266) | marine metagenome | biome: Polar Biome; feature: [SRF] surface water layer (ENVO:00010504); material: water (ENVO:00002006), including particulate matter (ENVO:01000060) such as... | depth 5 m
TATCTCTATAGGTAAAAGAAGTTGAGGACGACATTGTCGTCAAGGTCAAATGACAGAAGCTTCTCTTGTTTATACTTCCTAGATGTGTATTTAAACTAACAACCTGATCACTTCTACAACTTACATCCACAGAGTGTTATTGCTTCTACCTTTAACCTTGTTAAAGCTATCAGAGAAGTTAACAAGTTCTTTCTCTAACAACTCCTCCTTCCTGAAGTTTATGTTATTGTCTACATCTTGATTCATTTGTTCTACCCAATAGTTAACAGCTATAGATAAAGCATCTATCCTATCATCATGTGTAAGACTACCTTTATCTCTTGTTATCCTGGACAGTTGATAGATAAGCATATATCTAGCTTGATGTTCTATAGGATAAGCTTGAGCACTCTTATAGTCATGTTGAACAACAGAAGGGTCTATAATGAGTTTATGTTGATTAAGGACAGGTTCAAGGACATCTATGATCCTTAACTCCTTTTGTTTGTTATGTCTTACTTCTTCTATGGTTACAGGATAGGAGGTCATAAACAAAGGCTTAAGGAGTTCCATGAACATACCATCACCAAAGTTAGACTCTATAATAATCTTGTTAACTTTATTAGACTTAGCTATGTGGACTAATTGTTTAAGAGTTTGTTCATCGTATCCACCTTTAAGACCACCAGCTTGAGGAACAAAGAGTTGACCGTTAAGCATCTTAACCACAGCAAACCCAGTCTCATCCTTTCCTCGTCCACTAGGGTCAATAGAAAGAACAGAACCAGTATATTCAATCATATCACCGAGTATCTTAAAAGGCTTATGAAATCTATCACCACCTAGTCCTACATTAGGAAGGTCTTTATTCTCGTTATCTTTATCACTAGACCAAAGTATTTTCTCAGGAGCTAAGTCCACATCAACATCTTGAATAATCAAATCGTTAATCTTTAACGGATACCTATCTGCATCTGACAACCTAGGATTAAGCATGAACTGTAAAGAATACCCAGTACGTCCGTAAGACAGCTTTCTTTCTTCAAGGTCAAAGTCTGAGAATCTAGTAGGCTCTGTTGACTTACCTACTGTCTCATCAGTAATCCTTTCTGTTATATAAGGAGCTACATCATCATCATAGTTCTTAAGTACTAAATCTTCAGGAGGATACTCAGATGTCCATATACGAGCGTTATAACCTCTCTCACGCAGTTTGTTGTAAATACTATCCTCACACTGAGGTGTACCTAGAAAGAGAATCCTAGAGGTGTCCAAGGGCTTTAGAATAGCTTCAAACTCTTTTACTTGTTCATCTAGCTTATCCCTCATTCCTTGAGTAGCAGAATTGTTAGGTACTTCTATATCGTCCGCTATGATGATGTCAGCACGACTTCCTGTTAACTGTGAGGAGATACCAAGGGATTTAACAGAAGGAGCGTGAGCAGCAGGTGCAGGGGCTACATCGAAGGCTATCTTAGAGAATCGTTGATCCTTTTTAGGTATTAATCCTTGAAGGACTGGAATGTCGTGTATGATCTTAAGGGTAAAGGTGGAGAAGTCATCAGCTCTGTTTTTAGAAGCAGATACAACAAGGATGTTCTTTGTTGGGTCTAGTAGTAGTTGATGAACAGCATACGCAGAACAAATCCAGGACTTACCTACACCTCTAAAAGCCATGATGACAGATCGTTTAGGACCGTGTTGCATGAAGTCAGAGATGTCATATTGAAGAGGTGTTGGATCAGGAAGGTTAAGATGTTTCCAAACTACATATAGGAAGTTACGGAAGTCTCTAAGTTGTTCTAGTTTGCTCATTTTATGCTTTTGAAAAGAAGGATCATCTCCGAATACTCAGCGATGATCCTCTTTCTCTCTCTCTCGGTTGAAATGTTATTACTTTGTAATTACTTTAAGTTCTTCTTCAAAGGGAAGTGTAACAGTTAACAAGTCATTAAGGGGAGTCTCTTTACCACTCATGAGAACTACATCGTTATCCTTTAAATGTTGTCTGGCACAGTTAAGTAAAGCAGGGTTATACTCTTCAGTTGCACTCATCAATTGGATACCTTTACTTAAAGTATCAGTTAAAAGGATGTGTAAGTTACCTAGTTCTTCAAATGTCTTCACTTTTTAAAGTTACGTTTCATATTTGCGTATAATCCTTTTTTCATCGTTTAATTAATATCTCCATCATTCTATCTAGTTTACCGTTGATTTCTTTTACAGTAACTTCTAATCCACTCATACGGTTCTCAACAGCAGTATCTCGTTCTCTTTGAGTAGCAAGTTCTACTTCAATCTTTGTTAATCGTTTCTCGTCTGTATCCAGTCGATCCGATAGTTTTTTTATAACCCATCCAATAGCTCCAAGTATTACTGCAAGGGCTGTATCTAAGAAGTGTGATATTGATTCAGTCATCTTTAACTATCTAGTACTATTTTAATTGAGTTATCTGCTGTATCGATCCAGAGCTGACCACCCTCCAACCAAGCAGGAGCAGCAGTAGCTTGAGGAAGTCCAACAAATTTAATCATGTTATATAACACACTTGCTTCTTCGTGTCTTCTTATAGTAAAAGGAGCGTGTGTGTTAGAAAGTGTTACAGTATTTGGATAGTCTGTACTTGCTGTTATTTTAGTTACTTGAAATTGAGATGTAGTAGGAAGGCTGGTTATTCTAACTTTTTGATTCCAAGTCACATTTCCAACTGCACCAGCAAGCAATACAAATTCTCCTGTTTTAAATGAATGAGGGGAGGGAGTGGAAAAAATAGAATGAGTAGCATCTGAACTAACGTGAGCTACTCCTGTTATAGGAGTACCATCTACAACAATTAGACCTACAGAAAAACCTCCTCTATTGGCACTGTCTGGATTACTTGATAAGTTATAAACTTGTCCGTCAGTACTTGTATCATTTAATTGAACAGCACCACCTCCTGAACCAGACAATACAACAGCAGGAAAATTATCCCCTGTGTCGGTGACTAATACATCTCCATCTACTCTTAAAGCATAAACACTAGAAGCTAAATTACCTATACCTACTTTTCCTGTTCCTGATACATTAAAGTTTACGTCAGTAGTACTTATCTTGGAGGAGGTTATGACATTATTAGCAATAGCAGTAGCACCATCAGCAGTACTTGTTACATCTCCTGTATGATTTGGATGTGTGTAATTATTAGCGTTAACAGCAATACCATTTAATTTAGCACTGTTAAGTTGTGTATCTGTAACAGCATCATCTGCAATCTGAGTTGTTCCTATTGTACCTTGTGTAAGAGGAATGCCTAACCCTCGTTGAATGATGACAATGTCTTCACCTCCCACTAAAGTAGGAATAATTGTTAAGGTATCTGTATCTGGGGCTACTGTGTAATCAACTGTAGGTTCTTTTACTAATCCATTAACACTCACATCATACGCACTATCTCCTGATACATCAGCACCAGTAACAGTATAAGTTGTGCTCGCACCTACTGTACCTGTGAATTGCCATTTAGAAGGAGGAGTAGAAGCACCAGCAGCAATTTGTTCTACTTTTTGATCTACATAGTTCTTAGTAGCTGCGTCTGCTGTTAGAGTAGGTGTTCCTACGTTTAAGATTTTATTAGAAGTAGTATCCCAATCGTTAGAACCAGCAGCCTTTTGAAGGGATAAACTATTAAGTTCTCCTATTTCTTCATTCAAATATCTATTGTGTCTATATCCTTTATCTAACTCAGTCTCCGTAAGAACAGAACCATTTTCAAAATCAACAAGGTTAACATCAGGTTGACTCTTCCTTCTTATCCTCACGTTAACACCAGCAGTAGCTCCGCTATTTAAAACAACCTTTTGAGCAGGTGATGTTGCAACGGTAAACGCAGATGTAGCTACTCCGTTTATTTCAACAATTATGTGTTGCGTTTCTAAATAAGGAAAGGAAAAGTTAAAATCAGTCTGTGCAGCGGTTGCTGTGTAGTCTACGTATGTATTAGCCATAATGTGGTTTTAGTATTATTATTACTTATTTACTGAGAAGTTCAAGCACTTAGTCTGTAAGTTGTAGTGATGGGTTAGCTTCTAGAAGTTCCTCTAAATCATTTCTTTCTAAAACTTCCTCAACTGATATAGGTTTTCCTGTTAAAACGGATCGACCTCCAGCAGCGTCAAATGCTTGTTGAAGAGTTTTATTTTTACCGTACGTATTGTACTCCACAGTCCCCACTTCGTTCTCCTCTCCTGATAAGATAAATTCCTTCATCAAATCCTTGTTTTTCATCATGTTTTTAGCTGCTCTTTCATAAGCCAATCTAAACTTTGTGTTTAATGTTTGTAAAGCAGGGTTTGAAACAGAACCTATATCTATTGTTCCTGTTCTTTTTCTTGATCCTTTTTGCCACGCTGCTCTCCATTTAGGGTTTTTAACAATCTCTATAATTGTTTTGTCTATGTTTAACTTCTTTACTTCTTGATTAAATCTATAGTGCAAAGACACTCCGTTGTTATCTACAAACTTATACATATCGATTCCACTGATTACAGGGAATTGGGTAGGTGGTTTAATTAATTGTCCATCTCCCTCTATATCTTTCTTATATACTTCATCAAAAGCGTTCAACTCTTGTGATCTATCTGGTGCCCACCTAATAAAAGTATTTAACAAAGTCTTGGGAGATGGCAAGTCATGTCCAAAGTGGTCCGTCTTTTTATTACCTGTTGGGTTGTGTCCTACTACTTTATAAGATAACCTGTCCTGAATATCTCCTCCTTTAAGTTCTTCAACGCTTCCTTTTTCAAAGTACAACTTCAATACTTTATTTACTTGAGAAGGCACTAAACCAAAAGAACCTAACCAATCAGCAAGCACTGAGTTTATTTGTTCACTTTCTCCGCTCATTATCTTTTCAATAGACTTCATTCCACCAGCTACTGGTACTTCTTTAAAAAGCTCTGCTATTGATCTTAATACAAACCCTATCTTATTTTGCTTTTGTGTTAAAATAGGCTTCCCATCTTCATCTGTGAACTCCTTCATATCATCATAGTTAGCCATGTCAGCTCCTATAGCAAAAGCAATAGATAAAGGAAACAACTCTCTATACCCCCATCCTTCTATTGTGTTGGCTTTTGCTTTAGGATTTTTATGCTGAAACTTCTTACGCTGTTCAGGTGTCATCCAAGCTAAAGTACCTAAAGCAACACCAGCTGCACCCATTCCATAACCAGTTAGCATCATACCGCTTCCCATTAAAGTATCTGTTATTGCGTCTCTATGGTATGCTATTCTTCTTCCTTTTAACTCTTTTATTCTTTGTTCTAGTTCCTCTTTCTCTTTTTGTAGCTCTTGTCTTCTTTGAGGAGTAGTTTCTTCATGTGCAATGCGATTATCTTTTTCTCTAATTTCTCCTTCTACTTTTTTAATTCTGTGGTTGTAAGGGTTTCTAGCTGCTTGTGCTGCTGGTATAATAGGAACACCAACACGTAGAGAACGACCTGCACCTCTAGCTACAACAGTCATTATAGGAGCAAGTAGATGTATAAATGTTCCTATAGCTGGGTTATCTTTTAATAGTTTTAGTTCTTTAACAAACTTTAACACTTTATCAGATATAGGTCTTGCTATCTCGCTAGGGTCTAAATTAGCTACATTAGAATCAAATAGCAGTTCTTTATTGATAGTATCAGTAGCATTAGCGTTAACACCTTCTCGGCTTAATATCTCAAGTCCTTGATCCGTAGTCCATTTCTGTTTATAAAGATCAGCAGCTAACTCAGCAGCTTTCTTAGGATCATTAGGAATAGCATCAAAAGCATCCTTCCACGCATCAGACATATTCTCTGCTCTTAATAACTGCCTTCTAAATAATTCATCTATAGGCATAATACCTCGTAGGGGAAGCTTCATCAATTCGTTAAACATCTTACCTATAGGCATTCGAGCAAAGATATGTTGAACACCTGTAACTTTTTCTCCTTTTAAACGCGTTCTTCTAGCTTGTTCCTCGGCAGCTTTTAGCAATTCAATAGGGTCTCCTAATGAAATGTCTCCAGTTAATCTGTTTGCTCCTGCTGCACCTGTTGCACTCTCTAAATTCTTAGCTGTCATAGCCACTGCTCTACCTGTTCCCTTCCAGTTCCTCAAACCTTCTGCTAGACCATAAGCGTTGGCTTTTAAAACTTGTAAAGCATTTATCTGAGTACCTCTATAGTTTAGGGTGGTCATTAAATCAGCTATAGGTTCTGTTCCTAGTTTAGCGAACTGCTTGAATGTACTTGCGACACCACCTAAAGCACTCGCGATAACAGAACTTGTTTGCCATATCATCGAGTACACTCTGTTGTTTCCCCAACCTTTAAAAAGCCTAGATAGTTTAGTCTCAACATCTCTTTGTGCATCAAGCATCGCTTGTTTACGTAGCGATTCATATATCCTTTCTTCTCTAAAAGAATCTTGAGCAGCATCTATATCTTTCAGTTTGTCACGCATTCTTTTATCAGAGTCTCTTATCTCTTGTCTGATCTTATCCGTACTTCTGACTTTCTGTGGACCAGTAGGTTTAGGTGCTAAGTGTGCTCTCATCTCAGACACTATACCCTTACCTTCCATCTCTGCTCTTTTAGCTAACTCTTCTTTAAGTTGTTTTTTCTTTAAAGCTTCTGCTTCTATTTCATCGTAAAACTTAATCTTCTCTTGTGTCTCTACCAATACAGGATCGGTCTCTTCTATGTTTCGCCCTGCTCTTTCAGCTGCTCGTCTATCTAAATCATTATCATCACCTAATCGTGCTCTTCTTTCATCCAGCCTTTTCTGTGCGATAGCTCTTCTTTTTTGTATCGACTCTAACATCTTAGCTTCTTGATACGCTTCATCCATCTCTAAGTTAGCCCTGTCAATATCATCCACACGCTTACGCATATTGCTTCTCAAGAACGCTATGTCTTTATCTAAATCAGCTATAACACCTTCAGACTTCTGAGGACCAGATGGTTTAGTAGTTACTTCGGCTCTTTGTGCTCCTAGCGGTCCTGTCTCTAATTCCAAGAGTCTTGCTCTTTCAGCAAATTTCTTTTTAAGATTTATGATTTGTTGTCTAGCTTCTTTATAGAATGCTATCTTATCTTCTTTTTCCTTAACCTTTGGATTTTTTTCCTTAGGTTTCTTAACACCTGGCTCAACAGGTTCTTTAGCAAAAGATGTTCTTAGCTCCTCAAGTTCTTTATCTAGTTTAGAAAGTTCTTTGTTTATTTCCGCTTCAGCTTTAGCAGCTTGAAACTCATCTGTCATTTCAAGAGCAGCTTTGTCTATCTCCTTGACCCTACTTTTTATATTCTTCTTTAAGAAGTTTATATCTTCATTAACTTTCTCTAACTCACCAGAAACTTTAGTTGGTCCTTCAGGTTTAGTTATTTCAGCTCGTTGCTGCCCTAGCGGTCCTGTCTCTACTTTAAGTAATCTAGCACGTTCTTTTAAAGCATCTTCTAGTTTTAAAGCATCACGTTCATTAGCTTCATGGAACTCTATCCTTCTTTTTAAATCTTCTATCTCAGCATCCGCTTCTGCTTTCTTAGGTTTATCTTTCGGACGAATCTTATTTATATCGCCAAACCTTTTTTGTAATTCTGCGAGACGCTTTTGTAATTGTGTTTTTTCTTTAGCTTGTGCTTTCGCTACCTTCTTAGGGTCTTGTAAGGATATATCAGAATCAACTACTTGTTTTTGTAGTAATTTCTTTGTTCTATTGTTTACTTGTCTAATCTTAGCTAGGTACGAACCCACTTCTTTTTTATTCGCCCAATCAGGAGCAGGACCAACTTCTTGTTTTATCTTAGCTAAGTTTCCCTCTTCAAGTAACTCTAAATATGTTTCTAATCTACTCTCTTCTTGGGCTATTTGTTTAGCTTCACGTTTACCTGTAGCGTAAAAGTCTAATCTATTCTGTATATCTATCTCTTCTTGAGACTTATCTTTACCCTTCTTAGCTTTTTGTTCTGGTCCTAAACCTGCAAATTCTTCTTGTGCCTCCCTTAATTTTTTTTGCAACCTAGAGATTATAACTTCTTGCGGTATGTCTTGAGGTTCTACATCTGCTGCCTCTCTTAGTTTTTGTTTATAATCAGATGTTGCTTGTCTATCTAACTCATCACCTAATCTTTTAAAACGAGGTCTAACATCTAAAGCATCTTGTATGTTTTTAAACAAATCAACATCAGCTTCGTTCTCTATTGTTTGCCTTAAAGACTTTTCTACGTCACTCCAAGCATCATTTTCTGCTCCAGCTCTTTCACTAAGAACTGTTTGATAGTTATATTTTGCAGCGTCTTGTCTATGTGATTGTAAACCTCTAGCGACTAAAGTAGCCATCGGGTCACTAACTCTTTGATTTAACTTTCTTAAAAATACAACTTCATCTAAAGCAATCTGTAAAGCCCTAACATCTTTATTGCCTCCCTTTCTAAAAGTTTGTATTGCTTTTGAAAAAATAGATATAGAATTATCGTATAGCTTTTTACCATCTCGAATAATATTAGCACCTTCAATAGTAGGTACATCTCCTCCTGAAAAAGCAGCTTTAGTTCTGTCTATTAAACTTTGTAAAGCGTTATCTCTCTTTAATACTTTAGGCTTAGGTGCTTCAACAACTTCAGGTTCTTTGGCTTCTACCTCTTCATCTTTAACAGGAGTAGGTTCAATATCTTCAGGTACTTTTTCAACAGGAGTAGTAGGTTCTTTAACAACTTCTTCTTCTACCTTTACTTCAGGTTCTTCTACTGGTTGTCTTTCCTTCGGTACTTCTAAATCTTCCTCTGTGTACTCCCTCAGATTCTCATCAGGTGCATCTAACTCTTCTTCTGTTAAACTCTGTTCTTCTTCTATAGGTTTAGGATTAGCTTCTGCTTCATCAACCCTAGCATTCTCTTCTTGTATCTCTTCTTTAAGCTGTTTGTTTAATTCCTTAGCTTCCTCTACTTGCTGTCTCTTTTTCTTTAAAGCAGCTATCCTAGCATTCTTCTCTTTAAAGTTTGTAAAGATTCCTACATCAGCAGCTTCAGCCTGTATCTCTTTATTTATGTCATCGATCTGCTTAACTAAATCACCGTCCATCAAGCTTGTTATTTTAACAGCTTCCGCTCTACCTGCTTTTCCTTTTGTCCTTAAATAACTGAACAACCCAACACCACCGTGAAGGGCTGTATTTAGAATCCCACCCACTCCTGCTGACATCAGTAAATCTTGGTAAACACTTTTTCTGAGTCCACCTGCTTCATCGAACAGTTCTTCTTCTTTTAGTAACCCAGAAACAGATTGCCTGAAAGCAGATTCAAGCGATCCTATAGCAGCACCTGTTACAAGTTTTTCTCCTCCCTTGTACGTTATCATCCTGCTTTTAAAAAACCTTCCTTTCTTCGGTTCTAAAAACTTTAAAAGAGGTAATCCATCTATAATCTTAACAACAGGACTAGCGTTAAAAACACCAGCAGCCATCAATTCTGATATTTTAAGACCAGGTTTTTGAGACTTGTATGTTAACTGTATTTGCTGGTTAGCGTAATTAGATAACGCTCCTATTACTACCTCACCTGCTATGAAACTTAACGGACTCATCTTGAGAGGTCTAGCTGCCATCTTTGCCGTGTTTAACCATCTAAGATAAGCGATGTTACTAGCAAGAGGAGTAGTAAGTTCTACTGTAGTTCCTAAAGCTAAACCAAACCATTGCTCGCTTGTAAACTCTTCGCTTGTACTTTGTTCTTGTTGCTCTGTGGAAAGATTCGGATTCTGATCAAGCAACTCGTTTATCATTACATCTCCTGCATCTTCATACGGAGCTGGTGGTCTTTCCTCTAAAGGTACTGTAGATTCATCAGGTTCTTCTTCTGGTTGAGGTGTGCTGTCACCGTATTTATTTCTCCTTAACTCTTCAAAAGTAGGCATATTATAAAGCTTTTCTAGGTCTAAGTATTAAATCTTTTTGTACGATACCAAAGTCGACTAAATCATCTGCGGTTACAATTCCTAACTCAATATATTGTTCTGCTGTTTTTTCTTCTTCAGGAGTCAGTTTTTTTCCTTCTGAGTCTTTAGATAATATATCAGCCCATTCATCTAACTTCATCTCAGCTTCCGATAAACTTCCAAACAAGAGTACATCGTCTGCGTCTAAACGTAACGCAGCTACTTTCTTCACTCCTTCTCTACTGTAACTAGATAGACCAAAGCTATAATATGAAAGTCTTTCTTGTTCAACCAAGTTCTTAGTTTCCATATCTTTCCTGTCATCTTCTATAACCTGACGCTTTATTGAACTAACAGGTGCTCCCTTTTTAATGTGCATTAAAGATTTATAAGCTAGGTTGTTTCCCCATGTTCTTATTTCTTTAGTGCGTACTTGTTTGATTTCTTCTGTTGGTTCTGCCCTGTCGCTTACTTCACCCTCCATAACTTCAGTCTCAGGTCTCATATTTGCTACATCTTTCTTAGCGTTAACAATACGTAACCAACGATCTTTCTCTTCTCGTTCCAATTCGTTTAGAATCTTAATAGTTTCCTTGTCATCTTCAGGTGCTGCGTTCTTTAAAGCTTCTTGTATCCGTTCTGTAGCACTGCGTTGAAACTCCCTCCCTGATGTACCTAGATACATTTCTTTTATCACATTCTCCTCGATATAATCCAATTCATCAAAAGAAGCTTCTGTTTCATTTTTAATCATCTTACCTATAGAAGAGTTAACACCCTTGTAGTAAGTAGAGTTTAAAACAGCACCTCGTTCTTCTGCTTCTATACCAGCTTGTTCTAACTCTGCCCAAGGTGTATAATTCTTTGCTTCGTCTTCTATAAAATCTTTTACAGTAGGTGGTGTATTTTGGAGTGCTGCCCATTCTTTAAACTCCTCTACCTGTTCTGCTTTATATTCAGGTTTTAAGTTGATCCCTAATTCGGGACGTTCAAAAACAGCTTTCTCTATTGGTTCTAGTTTAGCACTATTACCTATGTAAAGCTCTTTAGCTAAGTCAGGTGCATCAGGCGAGTTAGACAGTTCAAAAAGTTTACCTCTAAGAGACGCTAAAGGGTTAGGTGATTTTATTATACCTTGAATTACTTCCTCTAAAGCTTTGGGATCGTCCGCTAACTCTGTACTCAATGGTTCAATAAGTCCTCTAAAAGATGCGAGGTGATGAGGTTCTAACTGATAGTTGTACTTAGTCATAGCATTCAAACCTTGCAACGCTGTTTTATAATAACCTGCGAAGTTTTGTTGCTGTGTAGTTTTAGATACAGAAGTACCTTTTTGCATACCACTACGAATAGCAGTAGATGCTGTGTTCATTTTAAACTGAGCTAAAGCAGAGCCAAACACCCTTCTCTTTTTCCCTGCCCCATCTTCTATCTTAGTCATCTCCATCAAAGTGAGAAAAGAGGTAGCGTCTGTGTATTTACCTTTAGTTATTAAAGTATTTAAATGAGTAGAGAAAGAATTAAGTAGTATCTGCTGTCTCGCTGCTGGGTCTGTTATCCCTTGCTGTTTCATTAGTTCTTCCCTGTTCAAAGCTATGTTCTGAATAGTATCCAAGTCCATTTTAGAGACCCTTAACTCTTGCATCAAATCTTCTTCTTCTTGATTCTCAATAAAATCTTGCCTCGCCTTCTCAAATTTTAATCTTAAATTGTCCTTATATTGAGGAGCAATTGCATTCCATAAAGCTTTCGCAGCAACAGAGTTAGATTTATCTTCACCTATGTCATCTACTAAACCTTGCCATGAATTAGATATTTCAGCATCCACCGCACTATCAAACTCACTTGTATTCTTATACTTCTCTACATCTACTAACTCAATAGCTTTAGCTTGTAAGTTAGGAAGTAAGGTATTATTAACGTGTCTCTTTAACAACGCATCTCTATAAGCTCTATCTCTATTAGAAGTAGCTAGAATACTGAATCTATCTACGTCTTTAAGATTCTTAACCTCATTGATTATATCTTGTTCAGCTACAGCTTCGGCTTGTTCAGCACCTATCTTATCTTGTATTCCTTGTAATTGACTATACTGCTTACCTATCATCCCTACCTTTTGAAGGTCATCAGCAAGTTGTAATAGTTTATTAGTGCCAGCTTTACGTTGTGTTATTCCATATTGAAAGCTAGGAAGATCGACAGGTTGAACTGTAGGTGCTTCACCTAATCCTTGTACTTGTACTCTTTGTTTAGCCATTATTATCCTGTTATTTAAGGAGTGCTCATCCTACTTTTAATACTTAACCCAGTAGAGTATCCGCTCATAGCTTGAGAAGTACCTTGTAGTACAGCTCCTAAAATACTTGGTTTTTCAATAGGTTGACTAAGTCCTAGTAACTCTTGTTCAGAAGCTAGACCTATTTGTTTAAGACCTAACCCATGTTGAAGACCGTAAAGTTTTTGTTGCGTAGTAAGAGCTACTTGTTGTCCTGCTTGTTGTCTAACATAGTCATCCATTAAAGCTTGTACGGAAAGTCCAGACACTCCTGCTTCTCCTGCTGATACCGTAGCGGAAGCTAGTTGCTCTCTTGCTTGTTTAGTTACTTTCCCTTTTTCTTGTGCTATTGCTAGTTCTCTCTGTTGCTGCTCTAAAGTAGCTGCTGTTATTTGAAACCCTTGTTTCTTTTGGGCTGCTGCTATAGATTGTGCTTGAAAGGCAGCTTGTTGTTTAGCTTGTTTCCTAGCTCCTGCATATTGAACTCCTGCTTGGAGACCTCCTACTACTGCTAATGCTGCTGGATTACACATATATATATATTACTTCCTTTCTATCTTAAATGACTTATAACCAGGATAATTGCAATCTTCAAAAGTAGCACCTACCCAAGTCAACCACCTCATACTAAGGGTGTTAGCTTCCATTACATAGTTAGTTAAATAATCGAAACCATCCATCAATTCATCTATCCATTGCTGTGACTCTTTAACAAATTTCTTCTTTATCTTATAAAAGTTCCTTGTACCTAACAACCAAACTATACCTACATTACCTCTAGGAGCTACTCCGAAACTAGCTAACAATCCGTCTTGACAAGTCTTGACGCTAAATACTTTACTACTTACTTCAAAGGAAGAAAACACAGCATCTCTAGGATGGTGCATCAAACCAATACACTCCATCATATCAGCTTCTCTCAAGTCTTCATATAACATCGGAGCATCTAAGTCTGCCGTAGCTTCTTGTATTCTAACCTCCATAACGTCTACTCCTTGATATAAGTGTTGATTCAAACTCAGCGGATACTAACTTCACTGGCAACGCACTAGAAGATTTAACCTCTATAGTCACCTCGCTCGGTTGTGCTTGGATAGGAAATCTAAAGTGTCCGTCTTGCGGTGTAAAGTTGTTAAGTATTAAATTAGCTCCTAAGATATCAGGATTAAAAACATAGGAATAAGTATCCCTGTTGGTAGGTGTTACTTCTACGGTGAAATGTCCAGTATCTGTATACTCTACACTACCACTTCTAATCGTTTGGAAGGAGTAAGCAGAAGCAGAACGTCCTTGTCTTTCAGTCGGTTGTTTAAGAGTTTGTTTAGAGAAACGATATAACATATCATAGGGTATTCCTGCATAGAAAGGTAATCCTGTTAAATCGTAAAGAACAGTTCCTTCAGTAGATGTAGTCCTAGTAAATGCAAGCTTCACTCCATTCTCTGTGTATAAATCCACATCACTAGGATCATAAGGAAAGCCTGATATAGTAGTAAGTTTCGTAGCAGCATCATAAGCTATTGTTAACTCAGATTGGTCTAACCTACTATCCAACAATAAAGCATAGGTTTTACTACCATCTTGTAACCCTACTTCCATAGGAATCTCTTCTAAGTAAGTCCCAGTACTATCTGTGGTTATGATGTAAAGAGTTGATTCGATAAAGTAAAAACTTCTTACATTCCTAGAAAAAGTAAAAGAACACCAAGCACTTTGAACCTTCTCGTTTCCTTGCCAAAAGTATTTATAGATAAAGAGTTTAGTAGGTTCTGTATCAGTCAACACAGCTATCATATTCTCTGATGAACTGCCTTCCATTTTAACTATATTACTCTTTATATACTTAGGAATTTGAACAGTGATCTCTTGTGCTTTGTAGACTTCAGTACTTCGATCTACAAAGTATTCAAGTACTCCTTCAAAGTTATTCCTTTTAAAGTTAAAATAGATATAATTATTTAAAGCTAAAGGACGTATGCTATCCGATACATCATAGTCAGTAACTGGAGAGATATTAACTGTCTTAGGTGTTAACAAATCTCCACCCCTCAACACAAATTGAGTCTTACTAGAGAATAACATTAACTTCTCTTGAAACGCTTGTGCGTATTTAAGAATACTTATCTTAGTGTGAGATATTCCTACATCTATAGGAGCAGAGTCAAGTAGTGTTTGAGTGGTAGTCCTAAAGAAGTTATAGTATTCATCAGCTTCAGAAAAGATAACACTACCATCAGTCAGGAATCCTAACCTGTTCTTAAAGAAGAAGATATCGTTTATCTTTTTATTGTTGAAAGTAGGAAATGGATTGCTTCGATCATCTCCTGCTATCCTTCCCCTCCATCCTACTACATCTAAAGTAAAACCTGTTATCTTACCTACTCCTTGATTAGGAATTAATCGAACAGGCATTGTACTTTGATTTAAGTTTTCATCAATATTAACTGCTTGTCCGATTGCACTTCCATCCCTAAACCAACCTACTGTTTCTACCCAAGAACCCTCTCCGAATGATTCTCCGTCTTTAGTTTTAAATCTTACATAGTAATCATCTTGAGCTAATTCATCATCACCTATTACCTTAACTCTAAAGTTATTATAACACTGTAAAGGAAGGTCTGTAATGCTGTTTACTTCTTTATAAATAGTACCTAATCCTTGATTGCTCAAACCATCAGTAGTACGAACGCTAAAATCTTTACCTGCTAAAGATTGTGTCAATTTAATAACACTACCTTGTCTCTCCACTGTTACAGAAGGAGCACTTACAACACCAACTGTCCATCCACTTGTAACTGCTGGGTCTACTACTTGACCTAGATAATAAAGTCTATCATACCCAAGGTCCACCACTTGCCCTTGCTGATAGTTAACTCTCGTATATGTAGCGTACTCGTGTATCTCGAAAGTATAAGCAGCTGTTGGGTCAAAATTACTACCTACTTTAACTATGTTTGAACCTGTTATAGTACCATTAGCATCTAGAGTTGCGAGTGCTACTGCTGTTCCTGCTCCTGCTTGTACGATTTCAATGGTTACGTAATAATCGTCATAATCTCTACGATATGAATCAGCGTATGCACCTGTAAGAAATTGTAAACCATAACCACTACCTCCATCATCTATCGTAATTGTATCTGCATAATTAGTACCTGAACTAGGAAAACGCAGGTTTAAAACACTTACTAAATCAGCTGCTATATGTTCGGTATCTGCCATTTCAGCTCCGCTCGCACCACTTTTATATGTAGCTGCGTAATCAGTGAGAGGTGCATTTGTTGTGTGTTGAAAAGCAGCTGAATCATAAGGTACTAGTGCATCGTTTACATAAATACTGTAGTTCTTTCCGTAGTCTCCTAGTTTAACAAAGATTAAAGCTTCTTTTTCTAACGGTTCAACTAAGCTTGTTTCAGATGCTACAGTCTTAGAAGTATTAACAATAAAGGTAGAGTCTGCTATTGTTAAAGCTCTTAGATTATTGATCGGGTCTAACCCTGTTAAATAGTTATTAGCTAAAGAAGTGACAACATTTATAGAGATAGAAGCAACAGAAGCAGAACTAGCTAGTAAATCTAAAACCTTTAATCCATTTGTTGAATCGTAAGTAACTACGTATTTATTCTCGTTGTCTCGATCTACGAAGTGTGTGAATAAATTACTGTTTACATTAGCCCCTAAAGCAGTGTCGTATAAAAATCTACTGTTAGGTCTTTTAACAAGTCCTTCTACTACAGTTGACCAAGCATTAATCTGCTCGTCACACTGTCCAGGAAATCTTAGATTGTCAGGTTGTTGAGAGACACCTTGAGCTAAGTTTGGAAGACTGGTATTAAGCAAAGGCATTATCTATCAAGGACTCTGAGTACGCTATAGTTATCAAAGATAGTTCTATCTGCATTCTCAGAATCACTCTCAATAGCTCTAGCTTTCGCTTCTATCTCATCTCTTAAAGCAAAGCCTTCTATCTCTCTACTTCCTAACAAACGAGATGCATATATACGAGCTGCCTTGACAGTTATGTAATGTCTAAATTGTTCAGGTAATTCTTCAAATACTAAGTGGAAAGTGATAACGGCTTTTATGCTTTGTTGCCATTCCTCTGTGTGTTTCTTTCTGTCGTAGAGCTTTAAGCCTCTTTGAACAGGGTCTACGTCTGTATAGGTGCTTGGGTCTAAATCAATACTTAACGTGTTAACAGGTAACGTTATCTTTTTGGAAGCAGCATCAGGAGCTAACGTATAGTCGTATTCTGTATTGAAGTGCCAACCTTCTGATTGTATTGCTTTACTTGTTTCTTCTAAAGTTGCCTCTGCTTGTACAACAGTAACAGGGACAGGTGTGCCTACGGAGCTTAAATTATTAACAGGTGATTCCCCTATGACAGAGATCATTATATTAACTGCTTCTAGTTTAGTGGTTAGTCCCATAGCTTTTCCTTTTTAAATAAAAAATCAGTGAAGGGGAGTGGAACGAATCCAAACCTCCCCAACACCGAGAGAGAACTATTTCTGTAATTCGATAGCACACTCAGGACGGAGAACTCCGTGACCCATAGCATACTTAGCGACAAAAAGTGTTCCTTGACGCTCAATTTGATACTCGCTTTCAGTAGCAAGATCAAGAAGCTTAACTGTACCAACAGCAGCAGAGTGAGCAACAACACCTAAAGTATTAGTGAAGTTACCATTGTACCCTGCTCCAGAAGCACCGAAGACATCATTGTTAGAAGCACCATCCCCAGTCGCAACAGCTGACAAATCAGTTGAAGGAATGTGGTTAGACTTATAGATGCTGATACCAGCTACCATAGGAATATTTCCAGTTGCAAGAGAACCTTCGCCTCCGACATCCTTATTAACTCCAGAGCTGGCAATTACTAATGATCCACCACCACCTGTGATAAGTTTGTAGTACTCTTGAGGACGAATAACGCAGAAACGTCCGTCACTAGGTACATCATTCTCATCAAGCTTTTGAGCAGCAGTGAAAAGAGCAGCAATAAGTTCTGCTCCAGTAGGGGCGGTATTATCAGCATCATCAGTTGAATCAGCTCCGTCTCCCATCGCATTAGCAGAAACATCTAAGATACCACCTACTTTACCACCAGTAACAGCAGCAGCTGAACGAGCAGAAGCAAGGAATGTCTTAGCGATAGCAGTATCAAAACGAACTGCAAGAGCTTTACCCAACTCGTTAGCGTAAACGCTGCGGATGTCGTAGTGATTCTTTACGTCGTCAATGTTAGCCAAGAAAGTAGAAGCAAGTAACATCTTATCGATGGTAATTACTTTCTCTGCTTTCTTGATGTCGCTCAAGTATGAGTTTCCACCGTCAGCGATGTTCTCGCCTGGAGTGTGGTAAGCAGCTGAAGCTACACCAGTAACTGGGAACTGAGCTGATTTGCCGTTTTCGATTGTGCGAACAGTGTGTAAAGGTTTGAAGACATTTGATTCTTCAAAAGTTTGTAAGATTTCTCCACTAAACTTCTTAAGAAACAAAGCATCTACATCACCAGCACTGTTAACCATACCCACTCTTGATGGGCTTGTATTTCCGTTAGCCATAATATATGTTTTTTATAATTGTTATTATTAGTATTTGTTTTGTGCGACTTTCGTTTTAACCTTTGATCGAGATTGTCCACCGCAGTGGGTCTTAACATTAGTCATACTAATTGTCTATTAAAGTAAATTAAGTATTATAATTCCACCTAAAGCAGCAAGGGTCAAGAAAATAGCTTTCTCCTTCTTATTCATGGAGTTATAAATTCTTATCAATCTGTCGAGTTGAGGTTTCATTATTTTGTTTTATTGTGTACGTATCGGGTATAAATTAAAGGGACTACATTCCAAAGTATAACACCTATTAAGCAAAGCTTCAACAGACCATACACTTCATCTAACATCTTATCAAAGAAGCCATTGTCCATGTTAGCATCTAATTGCTGTTGTACAAGTTCCTGTACATCTCCTTCTGATATAGCTTTTACTTTATCTGCTAATCCTTGATTCTCTTCCATCAACTTAGCTCCTTCTCCTAGCCCCCATCCGAGGGCAGCACCACCAGCAGCAGCAGCAGGACCACCAAGGCTACCAACAGTTGCTCCACCTACACTTCCTGCTAAGGGATAAAAAGAAGCCTTGGAACATCCACCAAAAAGAACCAGAACCAACACTGGCAAGAAAAAAGATGGAGTCCAAGGCTTCAAAAATTTAAATGTAATTCTGACTAACAGCTATTCGTCTGTCAATCTCTTCGTGATATGCTTTATCTCCACTCTTGTATTTAGGATTGGACATAGCACGTGCTAGTTCTTGATTTGATTTAAAAGGCATAGTGGAAGATTGTGTCACAGCACCTTGTACTAACTTAGGACCACTTCCATTCTCTGCTCTGTATTGTGCGTACACTCCTTTGACTGCTAGTTTGGCTTGATCAACAGAACCTTGTGTTACCATTTGATCAAACGTATCTACTTCTTCAGGGGATAAATTATTAACTGCCCAATCTGCCATAGCATCCCAATCACCATTAGTTACTGATTTAATATCTCCTTCTTGAGAATCCATAAGTGCCTTCTGACCAGCAGCATAGCTATCTACGATGTCTTTTGAAAGACCTGCTTTAGCAAGCTTCTCGTAAGTCTCGTCACTAAGAGCACCATCGCTCTCAAAGAACTCTTTACTAGCTTCAGCGATAACGTTGTTATTATCAACATCTTCCTTCGGTTCGTCATCAAGTTCTTCTTCGGGTTGTGCTTCTTCTTGTTCATCTGTTGATTCTTCTTCTTCTTCTTGAACATCTTCTTCCCCTTGTCCCATCTTCTTCTCCAAGCTGCTGTAAGCTTGAGCCATGTCTTCTGCTGATTTGAACTTCTCAGGTAACCACTCAGGTCTGTCTTCTGTTTGTTCTTCAGGTGTTGCTTCAATAGCTTCTTCTGACTCAGGGTCAATCTCCTGTGGTGCTTTCTCATTAATCTCTACTCGGTGTAATTCTGCCATTTTATTTCTACTCTCTCTTTAGTGTTAGTTGTTTAAATTATTTCCTAGCTTTTCTCCTGTTAATAATAGATAAACCCTTACGCTTAGGGGCTGGTTTCTTTTTCTTAGCTGAAGCTAGTTTCTTTTGACTAGCTTTCTCTTCTGCTTCATCCTTAGCCATTTGTCTTTTAACAGTCTCTTCATCTTTAGCTTTCTTAGCCCAAACTGCTCGTATCTCTTTCACTTTATTTTCAAGTTTGGCTGGAGTAGGAGGCACTGTATCAGAACCAAAAGCTTTCATCTTATACTGCTCGATTGCTTCGCTTACATTTGTAGGAGCTTTCCTTTTTGGAGGCATAGGAGGGAGCTTGCTCACTTTTAAATTCTTTCTAGTAGCCATTTTATTGTTCTTCTTCTTGTGGTTGTTGTTGTGATGCCATGTATTGCTCTTGTGCAGCATTGATAGCAGGAGCTACAGCAGGTGTACCCATCTTCATCATCATCTCTTGTTGTTGGGCTTGCTGCATAGCTTGTTGAATTTCTTCATCTGACTTGATAAGTCCTTCAGTCTCAATACCTAACGCTGTAGCTCTTCTCTTGAAGTAATCTGATACGTTAACATATTGTGCAACTGCTTGAGGACCAACGATTTGATTAGCTCCTGCAAGAAATAGATCAAGCTTCTGTAAGTCATTACCTCGTCCTAGTGCTTCAACACCAGTAACAATAGTAGGTTTAACAATGTCTTTAGGTAACTTAGGTAGTCTTCCCTTCTTACTCATTCGATCCATCAACCTACTTACTATAGGCATTTGTAACTCTTGAGATAAAAGTGAATACAATCCACCAAGTGCAGCTTCAAGTTCTTGAGATAACATACGTATCTCCTCTGCTGTCACTCGTTCTGCATCTCTAACCACACTACCGTTAAGAAGGAAAGCTTGTGACAATCTGTCAGTAATTCCATTCATTACTCCTTGTGCAGTACGAAAGTCGTTGAATTTATTAAGTTGTAAAACAGATACATCTCCTTCACTTCCTTGTACGATAGCACCATTAGGAGATTCAGATAGAGTCTTAGCCCTGGTTGTACCGTTAGGATTAACCATGAAGAGAACTTTAGCTGCTGCTGCACTTCCTTCGACTATAGCTTTTGTTAAAGACTC
>TARA_R110001632_G_scaffold7683_6_pt1 | contig 20276 bp, 25 predicted proteins | sample TARA_R110001632 | Tara Oceans TARA_R110001632 (sample SAMEA4398266) | marine metagenome | biome: Polar Biome; feature: [SRF] surface water layer (ENVO:00010504); material: water (ENVO:00002006), including particulate matter (ENVO:01000060) such as... | depth 5 m
AGGTATAAGCTGAATTTTGATACCTTCTTTAGTTGGATTTTTATTTACAGCTACTTTAATAGTAAATGTATTGTCTCCAGTGGATAATTCTGCTTCAGTTATATACTCGTGCATAGTTTCTAAAACCATATCGTGTAATTCAGTCTTTTTCATTGTTGTCATTTGTTATAAATATAAGGTCTTTCTCAAATGTTGTAAGATCATTAATAAGAATTGTCATATTACCATATTCAAATTCTCCTGTTTCATTTCCTTCCTTAATAACTTCAGGTAATATTTGGATCATGTTGTAATCTTGTTGGGTAAATTTATGGGCATCTATAGTAACAATTACTCCCTTATAATTATCTTGTGATTCAATTTTAAGAGGTTTAACACGTTTATCCATATCAAATTTACTATATGCTTCTTCTTGACTCATATAGTGGCTATATTGTACCCAATGCCCGTCACCATAATACACATTACACCATGGTTCTAATACTTCTAAAATTTTAAGGTTATTATTAAAAATCCTAAAAGCAATGTTATATTTGGGAGTAACTTCAGGATACATTAATGCATTATGTTTAACATTACTACCCCATTTACGGATAAATTCTCTAGTTGAATTATTCATGTCTTTTTGCCATTGGGTATGTCTTTCGGGATCACCATCAAAACTACCTGCTCCTCTCCCTGTTAAATGATATACTAATGAATTCCATGGTTGGATAAAATTAAATCCAGCAAGTAACATTCTATTAAATAAATCTGAATCTTCTCTACACGAATGCATGATAGGATCATGTCCCCCTAATATGCTTAAAAATTCTGATTTATACATCATCCAAGGTGCAAATATACCTTCAGTTGTTTTATCATCTTCGAGGTGTTCATTAACGTACTGATTAAACTCAGTTTCCTTAAATTCTTCAGGCCACATTCCAAAATCAAGTAATATTTTTTCACCTGCATTAGGATGAATAGGTGGTTCAATACGAGTTGAACACACTACAGTTTTTTCTTTAAGGTGGTTAAATGCTTTTAAATCAGCATGTTTGCCTAGCATCATGTCAGCATGAAATATCATAAAGATGTCTGTGGTTGATTTTTCAACACAATAATCGTATGCTCTACCAATCCCATATAAGCTATTGCCTAAATCCGGATTAACGTAATAAGACACATTGTATTCGTCTTTAACACTATCTAACCATTCAATAGTACCGTCTCCATCTGAGTCTACAAATACAATGATTTCATGATCATCTCTATAAGAATTTTTTCTTATAGAGGGAATACACGTTTTTAAATAACGTAAGTTAGTTTTACTTGGGATGCAAAATGTTATTTTTTCCATAGTTTATTTTTTATATATTTTGATAATATACTCATTCCCATCTAAATTAAAAAATGCAGGATATCTTTCATTATCAATTATCCTTAATAGATTAAATTGTTCTTTAATAGTTTTATTAGGATTTAGCTTATTATCTTTTTTAGTCCTTTTAGGATAAAAAGTTTCTTTACCTTTTTGTAGAGTACCTTTTATGTTAGGATATCTATCAATATATTCTTTAACCATTTTGATAGTTAATTCTCCCTGTTTATGTTTTATTTCTTCATTTAACTCATTCCCATTTAAACATATATAGTCAACTAGATATATATTTCCCGAGTCTACTTTTTCATCTGCTTCAAATAAACTTAAAGGAATTTTATTTAAACCTTCTAATATTTGCCATGCTAATGGTGACCACCCTTTACCATGTGGCACTTTACTTGGGTGGACAACAATGCTGTTTTTATAGGCATCTAAATAGTTTTTGGGAAGTATTTTTTCACAACTCAAAATAAGCATTATATCTCCTCCAGGTAAATCTTTAGAATCAAAAACATGAGTAATATTATGTGATGTCAGTTGATTTAAATCCTTTTTTAAAATTTCTACATAAGGAAGAATCCAACTATTAGGGTTATCTGTTAAAATTGAAATATCCATTATTATTTTTTAAATATTTGGGCTTTTCTTTGCTTATACATTGTTTTTGCTATTTCAAATTGAAAAGGCCAGTCTATATCAAAACATTCTATTTCATCCATTATAAAAAATTCTGGATTTCCTGATTCTTTAAAAGTACCCATGTAAATATCCTTTCCTATATCTTCCATGGCACCCGCATATAAAGAATGAGCGGCTTCATAACATGTTTCTACAAATTTGGTTTCTAATGTAGCTAAATATTTATCTTCTCCAAAAAATTTATTTAGCATCAAACCCTCATTATCAAATAAAAATGTTTTCTTTTCAAATACACCAAACATGCCTCTTGAGTCTGTTTTTATAAAAGACTCAACAAATCTATCTATAGTACTAATTGATAAAATAGGATTACAAGCATTAATAGTAATATAATGTTTATATGGTTTATCTAATTTATTATACCAACCATATACTACAGGTAATTCAACCGGTTCTACCGTTGACTCTTGTGGTCTATGGTAAATATTTACCCCATATTTATTTGCTATTGTTTTAAATTCATCATCTAAAACTGATACATAAAAATTTTCTTTAGGGATAATCTTTGAATCTAATATTTTCTTAATTGCTATTTCAAATAGACAAGATTCTTCAAATGGCCGTAACATTTTATTTTTTACCCTTACAGAACCTTTTCTAGATTGGATAATAAATGCAATTTCATTTATATTTTTCATTTTTTTAATTTTAATTTAATCTTTTAAACCCCTCACTTTTTACCTTAGTTTCAAGTGCATCTAACACTGAATTATTATTTATACAGTTTTTTATATACTTAAATACTTCATCTACCGTAATAAAATATTCTAGCATATCCTCATTTTTATGAGCATAAGATAAATAAATACTATTAGATGCTATATATCCTCTTTTTAACATTTCTTGTATAAATAAAGTATATAAAGCTGAGTTTAATTCTCCATACTGAAATTTAAATGTTATTAAAGGTTTAAAATCAGTAACTGATATATTCAAATTATATTTTGATGCAATTTCTTGCCATTTATTACCTGTTTGTTCTCCTACAGAAATTAGGTGTTCCCAGACTTTATTAGTAGTAAGTTTATTTAATGTATTTAAAGCTGCTACAAATCCTATTCGCTCTGTCCAAAAGGTACTACTGATAAAAGTATCCTGTGCCATATCCATAACATCTTTTTTTCCTACTATAGCTGAAATAGCATATCCGTTTCCTAATGCCTTACCATATACTGCAATATCAGGTTCAAAATCATATAATTTATGGACACCACCATCAGTTAATCTCCACCCAGAAGTAATTTCATCTACTACTATTACAATATTATATTGTTTAGATATTCTAGTAATACCTTTTAAAAATTCTTTAGTTGGAAAATCATATCTAGCTCCTTCTATTACTATAACACCTATATCATTATTAGCACAGATATTTTCTAGTTCTTTTAAATTATTATATGTAAAGGGATACATAGTGTTTTTTAACCCAGAAGGAACGCCTTTGGGCTCTAACCCCGATAGTAAATGTGACCCTAGTTTATCACCCCCTAAGTTAGTAGCTAGATACCAATCACTCCAACCATGATAACCACTAAATGCTATTTTATCTTTCCCACTATATGCCCTTGCAATCCTAACAGCTATTGACATTGCTTCACCTCCGGTTCTAGCAAATTTAACCCCTCCCGCAAATGGGTTTAGTTCTAGGAGTTTTTCAGCCAATAATACTTCTTCGGGGCAGTTTAATGTAGTATTAATGCCTGTGTCAATGGCTGCTTTAACAGCATTATCAACATCATCATCACAGTACCCTAATATGCATGTCCCTATCCCCATTTGGGCCATGTCTTTGTATTCGTTGCCTTCTAAATCCCAAATAGATATTCCTTTAGCTTTACTAAAGTAAGTAGGCCAAATGTCGGGAGCATATCTATCAGGGCGTTTAGATAATAACCCATTACCCCCTGGTATAGATTGTATGGCTCTATCCCATAATTTTTTACCTTCCATATCTTCTAAATATTTTAGTTCCTTTTTGTGCTTGGGTCATACCAAGAGATCCAGTTCCTAAGATTTTTTCTAATAGTCTAACCTCTTTAACAAGAGTAGTCATTTGTTCTTCATTTATAGATACTGGGGCATCAACACACTCTTTTTCTATCATAAAGTGTTTTTCAATAACCTTAGCCCCACAAGCTACAGCATATAAGGGAACTTTAATATCTGGTGTATGATCGGAATGACCTATAATTTTTTTAGGAAAAATTGACTTTAAAGTTAAAATAGCATCCAAATTAGCATCTATTTCATTAGTAGGGTAAGCAGAAACACAATGTAATAAAGATACATCTACAACAGATGTATCATCCAATACCCCACATGCTTCTCTAATTTCCTTAATATTAGCCATTCCTGTAGACATTATTAATGTATCTGAGTTATTTCCAATATATTTTAATAATTTATGGTTAGTTATGTCAAAGGATGCTATTTTATGTTTAGTAATTCCTATACTTTTTAAATAGTCAACACTCTGTTCATCAAATGGTGTAGAAAAGAATTCTATATCCTTGGAATCTGAATATTCTTTTAATTCTTTAAAACATTCAAAAGGTAATTCACATTGTTTTAATATATCAAATATTTGGGTATTATTCTTAGGAGCTCTATTTTCTGTAATATAGGTTTGAAATTTAACTGCATCTACCCCACTCCTAACGGCTGCATCTATTAATTGTTTAGCTTTATCCATATTACCCATATGGTTAATACCTATTTCTGCTATTATGTAAGTTTTGTTCATTTGTATTAATTATTTTTACCAGGCAGTATAACCACCATCAATGTTTAAATTATGTCCGTTAACATAACTAGAGATATTACTAGCTAAATAAGCAATTCCACCTACCATTTCAGTATCTCTAGCCATACGTTTCATGGGGCATCTATCATTATATTTTTTAATAAATTCTTTACTTTGGGGGTTATTTTGATTATATATCCCCCCGGGTGATACACAATTAACTCTAATATTTTTATCTGCTAAATACACGGCTAAATATTTAGTCATTTGTATGACCCCTGCTTTAGTAGCCCCATAAATTTCTGAGTTTTTTCTATCTCCGTCATCATAAATCCTAAAATCTGGACTTACAACACCATATAATGAACCTATATTAACTATAGATGCTGATTCCTGGGGGTATAAATCATAACATTCTAAAAATGATTGGATTGAGTTAAATGTACCCTTTAGATTTACATCATATACAAAATCTAAATCTTCTTCCTTTCGATTCATAAGATCCTCAAATACACTTACCCCAGCATTATTAATTAGTATATCAACTTTTCCATGGTTAGAAAATATTTTTTTATATTGTTGAAGTATTACAGGTTTTGATCTTATGTCAAACCCATCAACCATATCTAAATCATATACAGTAGCTCCTAAAGACCTAAATTGATCTGTAATTGCTTTTCCTAATTGGCCTTTACCTCCAGTAATAATCGCTATTTTATTTTTTAAATCAATCATATATTTTTAATTAAATTAATAGAATTAATTAACCCATCTATATCTTTATAGTATTCTACTGTAAGATAATTTACTAAAGGGGCTTTATTTAAAGTTTGTTTTAATTTAGTAAGTTCTGTAAGTTCTAAGGGGGAATGATGGTCTTCTGCTAGATGAAAATTTTCTGAATAAAGTGACTTACTATACCCCATTTTACATAGATGAATTTGGTAACATTTGTCTAAAGGTAAATTATTTATATATTCATTATAATTGATTTTAGAGTTATGAGAAGTTATCTCGGCATGTGCCTGGTCAAATAACAAACCAATATTATTATCATATACTATATCTGAAATAAAATGAGCATCTGTAACTATATCATATGCTTTTGTGGGGTAGTAGTTATTGTTTTCTATTAATACTTGTACATCACCTACTATTTTTTTTATTTTAGATATATTATATTGAGCATTGGCTTTTAGTTCTTTTTCAGAATAACAATACCCATCAATATATCCTATTCCTCTATTTTTAAAACATTTAGTAGCACAGTAAGCACAGTGAAATGAGATTATTTTTAAATTAGGAAAATGATTTATTATTGATTGAATATATTTAAAATCCTTAGGTTTTAATTCATGTATTGGTTGAATCGTATCACAATGGAATGTTAAGACTTTATTATTAACCTCTTTATACTTATTAAAATTATTAAAGGGTCTACCCTCAAAAGAATTTGAATGTTGTTTAATTAATTCAATATTTTCTTTAGAATTCCATAAAGTAGAAATAGGAGTTGATATATCCATTATCTATTAGCTTCTGTAAATATAGTGTATTTTGATAAATCAGGATATGGGGGGTTTTCTGTTTGGTCCTTATTATGTTCAGGTAGCCCCATCATTTTCCACAACCCTCTACCGGCTTGTTCAGGAGTCATATACATGTTCCATCCTAATATTTTAAATTCATCATGGTGGAGAGGTACTTCATGTCTACCATCAAAACGTGCCTGCTTGAGCCATTCTACTGCTTCTTCATCATCCGTTAATATGGCTCCTCCCCTTCCTATATCTAATATTTTTTTCATATGAAATGATAAACAATGAAGTGTATCTTTTTCATACATTCCTTTTGTAAATCGTTTAGCACCATCTACTATAGGGAAAGGATTAAGTTGATATGTTCCCTTCCATTTTATGTCTTTAAATTTAACTTTCCCCCCTGCATGTATTACAGATTGAGGTACAGATACATAAGTTCTTTTAGGTAAAGTAATTTCATGTCCCTTAACATTTAAATACATACAACTTAAAAATATAGCATTAGTACAGGAATCTACAGCTACCGCATACTTACTACCTGCATATTCTGCTAGTCTTCTTTCAAACTGTCTTATTACTTCAAATGCATTTTTATCGTTAGATTCGCCCGTCATAACTTAAGGATTTTTTCTATTAGTTGATTTTTATCGTCGGGAAATGTACAAAGATCTGTCTGGGTAGCCAAGGGGAAGGAAGCATATTCTTTACATAATTCGCCTCCTTTTAATATTTTTATTCGATCACCCCATTTTTGATAATGAGTTGCTAAAGCATGTAATTCATTTTCTGACCATTTAAATTCAGTGAAAGATTCTTCATTAAACTTATTTTCATATCCTTCTGCTCTAACGCTTCTACCTTTATCTCCATATCCTATTATTACTAATTTTTTAAATCCCATATACCATAATAATTGAAATAAAATACTAGAAACATTTCCTCCAGGATACAATTTTAAAGGATTATTTCCATACCCTTTTATAGTTTCAGGTAAACTAGGGCTAAGAGTAGGCCAAGATTCTCCATTAATATTTCTATGTTCTATACAAATATGAGTATTTTTTACTTGTTTTGCATATTCAATACCTTTATACTTATATAATTGGCCTGTTGTAAATGATTCATTATAACATGGAAATTCATTACATGCTATTATTTTTACTAAATTAGGATTTTTTAATAAAATATTTCTTTTACCTTCCATCCATATAGGTTTTTCTTCGTAAGAAAAGTTAGAATTATTTTTATTTAAATTACCCCCCATAAATTTATGTAGAAAAAAATCCTTATCTTCAAAATATTCTCTAGCAATTCCATTATCTGCTGTAATGTACATATCAACATTAGGGAATATTTCTATACTACGATTTATAGTTACTGTAAAATTATTCTTAATAATATCTTGAATATTATCTAATTCTTGGGATGAGGGACCCCCTAATATACAAAAAGCTGTGTGGCCCTTAGCTATATTTTTCCATTGCTCATTTATATAAAAGTTTGTCATGTTTTATTATCTAGATATGTAAATCCTATTAGGTCTTTTCTATTATACTGCTTTGCTCTAAATAGTTTTTTATGTTTTCCGGGTTGAAAATTTCCGGGTTGACTATTTTCGTACTCTTGGAAGACCATATTTTTACAACCTTTAGATAGTAAATAAGATATAAATTTTTCTTGCTTATCCTTTAAATAGAATAAACTAACATTAGTATAAACTAAAGAAGTAGATAAATCTTCTACATCTACATTATTAGGGACCATAAAATCTTCCATACTACATTGATAATATATTAAATTTGTAGTATCACATACCCATTCAATATAGTTACCAGATACTAAATCAAAACCTATTAAATTATATTTATCTTGAAAGTGAATAAAGTCTCTTCCATTAGCACACCCAAAATTTATTATTGTTGTAATATAATCAGGTATAAGGGGTTTTATTTCATATGTAATATGTTCAGGAACATTTCCTACAGGATTCTTAGGATTATGTTTATAATAATGTTTAAACCAGCTATTTTCAGCATTATAGTTTCTAATTTTAAATTGTTTCATAACCATCCATAATTTTCTTTTATAGTTAAATGTCTGTGTATACTAAAACCGTTTTTACTAAGACCCAAAGGATCATAATATCTACCAACATATATTTGATCCCCATTTGAGTCAAAATCATCACACCAAATGTAATCATTAGGCCATAATACTTTATTGTAAGTTTTATAATATACAATAAAAATATAAGTTACTAAACTAGCAGGGTATAATTTTTGATTATAGGGAGATTTTCCCCTACTAGTTTTAAGTAAATTTTTAGGGAATGTATACCTTCCAGGAGTAAAACATTTATTCATAAATTGTTCATTCTCATACCAATCTTGAGGATAGAATATATTAGGGTATAATTTTTTCAACAAAGATAAATTAATTTCTTCTTTACAAAGAATAGATATACTATCCTCACCATTCCCATTATTATTAATTTGGGGTAACGTTAATTCTGTTCTACCCATTTTATATATTGTAGTGCCTTTTTATAAGAACATATATCTCCTTTTAGTTTATACTTTTGAATTCTGTTAAATTCTTGATCTAATAAATCATATTTTACCCCCCAATCGGTTGGTTTAAACCAAGGTAATATACTAGGGGAACTATATATTTTAATGGTGTTTTCTAATTTATTAGAGTATAATTCTTGGATAAAAGTTAAATATGCTCGGTATTGGTGGTAATGAGAAGCTGTAAGGATTATGCTTTTCCAATTATGTTTTAAACACATCTTAATTATTTCTATGGCTTGTTCTTTAGTGTTGGTTGAATTAGATTCAACTATTACTTTATTACTATCAACCCCACGTTCATTAAATTTGTTTTTAATAAATTTAAAAGGATAACTTCCGTAATTAAAATTTGTTATACCCCCACTAAAAACTAAACTATCAGAATAATTGTCATTATATAATTTACAAGCGTGTTTGATTCTATCAAAACCATCACCTTCTAAAATTACAATAGCATCACTTTTAGTTATAGGCATATTAGCAGTTAAGGCTATATATTTTTCTTTATTTGTTAATTTCATTTGTTTAAAAACTATCCCAATATAAAGGGGTATTTTTCTGAATATCTTTATTTAAAGTTTTTCCTATAACAATATCCTTATACTTAGGGTAAATCCCTAAGGCGGGACGTAATACTTCTATGTCTGATTCTTTTAAGACGCTTCCTTTTGGGAGATATTTATTTACATATAGTCCTCTTCTTTGCACAAAAACAGTTTCTTGTTCTTCTTTAACTACAAATTTTCTACTACTACCTAAAGCAGATTCTAATTTTCTAATTTTATCTATCATAATTTTAAAATCATTAAAATTCATAGAATGTGGGTGGTCTGGACCATTGTTTGAATTATCTAATGTAACATGTTTTTCAATAACTTTAGCTCCTAACGCTATAGAACCTAATATAACAACATCACCCGGGGAATGGTCGGAATACCCCGTAATAACATTATATGCTGATTTATATGTTTTTATTACGTTAATATTTGCGCTTTCTATCTGGGAAGGGTAATTAGTAATACATTGCATTAATACTAAATTTTTATTTCCAGTTTTTTCTATAGTTCTTATAGCATCATCTATTTCAGACATAGTCGCATCACCTGTAGCTAGGAAGATTGGTTTTTGTGTCAATGCTATTTTTTCTATAGCTTCTAACCATGTTATTTCTCCTGATCCTATTTTTATAAAAGGTACATTTAATTCTATACATAGATCTATAGCATCAGAATCATATGGTGATGTAGAAAAATCTATCCCTATTTCATTACAATAATCGGATATGGGTTTATGCCATTCTCTTGGAAATTCTACTTTTCTAAACACATCATATACTGATTGATCCCAAGTACCATGTACTCCTTTTAGGTTCATTAATTTAAACCCTTCATCTGATACTATTTTTTCAGCTTTAAATGATTGGAATTTTGCACAATTTGCTCCTGCATCCTTTGCTGCTAAACAGTACTCTTTTGCTGTTTCTAGGGAGCCATCAAAATTGGCTCCTATTTCTGCTATAATATAGGAGGGATGGTTTTCTCCTATGGGCATATTATCTATATTTTTATTAAATTTCATTGTAAAAGAATTGGGGTGTGCATTTTGTATCATTAATAGTTACTTTTTTATTATTTATTATAATTTGGTTTTTAAGTAATTTTTTATATATAAAATCTAACATAGGTAGTTGTAAATTAATTACACCATCATATCCATTAGATTCAAATAATGATTTAGGGGCTATTGATTGCATAATTATAGGTCCTGTATCTGTTCCTTTATCTATAAAATGGGCAGTATTTCCTATTAAAATAGATTTATTATCTTTTATGGCTTGGTCTATTGATTTTACTCCAGGATATAAAGGAAGGATGGAGGGGTGGAAATTTATAATTTTATTTTTAAATACATTTATTATATCTCCCTTTAAAATGTGGTGGCCAAAACAAAAACAGTAATCTATTTTATTATTTAATAATTCCTTTAACATAAAATCCGAAAAATGTAAATCATATTTACGAAATATACATTTTATATTTAGGGGTTCCAAATGTTTAATTAAGTTTTTATCTGGTTCTGAATCAGATATTATTAATTGGGTGTTTTTTAGGGAAACAGAATTATTCTTTAATATTTTTTTAAAGGTACCTGCGTTTCCTGAAATATAAAAAGCAAAATTCATATTAGAGTGTATTGAGTTAAATATTTTATTATATCTGGTTTTTTATTAAACATTAAAACGTCTATAGTAGAAAGCCAAGGTATAAACTCATTTTTATATTGTTTATAATTTAAAGGGGGAGATTTAATAAACTTTAAATCTAAACCCTCATTATTAAAATCTTGAATATCATATAATTCTTGACCACCGATAGCATTCACATAAGTACTAGCATTTAATTTTTTACATATAGCTACTACTTTATCTTGTGATTTCAGATTATGGTCAATATCAATTAATGAAGATTTAGTTATTTTTGTATCTATTTCTAAATAGGAACACATTTTATGTAAACTATTTAATATAAAATTAAACAAATTTTGATCAGGATAATATAAGCATGATTCTATAATAGGGAAAATTTTATTAAAATAGGGAGATTTTATATATGATGATTTTAATAAATTAATTATTTTTTTCCTTTCGTTTTCCCAATTATTTGATATTGCTTTATCTACAACATTTAAATAATCAGAGGATTTTTTTAATGGAAGTGTTATAATCTTATCATTTCCATTATTTAAAATTCTATTTCGATTTATCCATCCCTTTTTAGTATATTGAATGTTATCATATATAACAAATTCATCTACAGAATTAATTAAATGAAAGTACCCTATATAAGGGAAAAAGTAGGGTTGCATAATAGCTACTTTTTTACCCATTATTATAGATTTCAAATTGTGATAAATCCGGATAAGGTAAAGTTAAGTCCTCGTTATGTATGGGTTTATCAGTTGTATCATAGAATTGTTTCATTAATAATAATCCTCTAGCCGCTAATTCGGGCATCATATAAAAATTCCACCCTAGCATATCTAAATTATCATCATGGTATGAACATTCTCGACGTCCTGAGTATCTAGCCCTTCTAAACCAATGATATGCTTTTAAATCATCCGTTAGTATAGCTCCCCCTTTAGATAGTTTAAAATGTTTATAGGGACCTGTAAATGATACACACATATGAGTTTCAGGAGTATACATGTTTGTTGTAAACCTGAGTGCAGAATCCCATACATTAGACCCCTCTAGCTGATAAGCCCCCGTTAAGGTTTCCCCCTCAACAGAATCCCATCCTACTTTTAAACCAGCATGAATAATTTCACAGGGGACTGAAGGGTAAGTTCGACAAGGGATTGTTATAGTATCTGTTGTGATGCTTTTATTTATGTAATGTTCATAATACAATGCAAGAAATAACCCATTACTCATATTATCTACAGTTACAACATATTTAGCTCCTGTATATCTAGCTAATTGATGTTCAAATTCATCTGTTACTTGGTATATTCCGTATGCCATTAGGATTAATTTTCGTTAAATACTTCTATACAGAGTACATTAGTATCATTCACCATAAGCATAGAACCATCTTTACAAAATAACTTAGTAAATTGTCCTTGCTTTATGGTTTCTGGTTTAATGCCCGTATAGGTTCTTTTTACCCCTCCCACAAAATGGATAACTTGGGTAACAAATTCTCCTACATTATTTACAGTTGATTGTAAATTTACAGTTTTTTTATCCATTTTTTAATTTATTTAATTCTTCAACCACTTTAAGATATACTTCATTAGAATCCCCCATATGGGCTCTATTTTTTTGGTAGGGAAGATACTTTTGGTGTAGATATTCATTTTTATGATAATATTTTCTATCTTCAGATACTATACAATTTTCTATAATATATTGTGGTATATCATGTCCCTTAGTATTAAGAATTTTAAAACTTTCCTGGATAAATAAATCTTGATGATAGAATATTCCAATACTTTCTGGTAATTTTATTAACTTAGTAAGTTCTGCTGAATAAAAATTAAACCAACCGCCTGCAAATTTATGATTATAGTTTTGGATTAAATTTATTTTTTCTACATTACAACTATCTAATTCAAAAGTATTAATCTCATCAAATTTAAGCGATGAATTAATATATTTTTTATTACTAATGATGTCCCATGAAGAATCCCACCATTTTGTAATTTGAGGAGTAATCATGTAAGTAGAAGTTTTTTCTTCTATAGAAGGAATTATATTTTCTAATATATAAAATATTTCTACTGGAAAATAGATATCAGGGTCTAGGGCAATTATATTATATTTCCCATCATTGTTATTATAAGTTCTCCTATGCTGTGCTCCTGATCCTAATAACTCATTATCAATTTCAAAACTTACAGATTCAAAAAAATCACAATAAGTTTCTATATGTCTAAATTTATCTATAAAATATTGTTTAGGGATATCACATTTACTCCAATCGATATTTTTATCTGACATATTAAGAACAACTTCCATACTTAAGTAGTCCTTTAGGTTAGAATAATTAGAAGCTCTTTTTAATTGATTTATGGTTCTTTCTAATAAATCAATATGAAAAGGAAAAATATAATATATTATTTTAGTTTTTTTCATTACTTATTTTCGTCTTGTAATCCTATGTTAATAAGTTTTACTAAATTATCTACATTATCATCAGTATGTAGTGACGAATTAAATTCTAAACCATTATACTTAGTACTAAAAGTATGAGTTCTATTAGTATATTGTGGTAATATAGCTAACAATTTATTTGTTACTTTATATGTAAAATCTAGTTCTGTTTTAGCTAACATATCTTCATGTATTTTTTCACCAGGTCTCATCCCTCTAACATGGTATTCTATATCATCTAGATTCATTATTTTTTGGATTGATTTTATAACAATTTCCATTTTAAATGAATTTATTTTAGGAATAAACACTTCTCCACCTTGAGAATTGTAGAGAGTTCCTAAAACGGTTTCTACAGCTTCCGATAATGGAAATAAAAATCTAGTACATAACATCGAAGTAACATCTATACTTTGGTTATTTTTTAATAAATCCATCCATAAGGGAATAAATGAACCCCTAGATGCTATTACATTACCATATCTGACAGATGCAAATATGGTTGAATTTGAATTATAATCATAATTTGTAAAAATTCTTTCAGCTATAAATTTGCTAGAACCATAAACATTAGTAGGTTGACAAGCTTTATCAGTTGAAACTAATATACATTTTTTTACATTATTGAGTAAAGAAGCTCTAGCTACATTTTCAGAACCTTCTATGTTAGTTTTTACACATTCATCAGGATAAAATTCCATATCGTCTACTCTTTTTAAAGCACCCGTATGGATAACATAGTCAGGTTTGTGTATAGAAAGGGTTGTATTTAGTTTTTGAAAATCTCTAACATCCCCAATTACCCTTTTTATAGACGGGTCTCTACCAAATATTAGGGCTTGTTTCCCTTCATCTCTACTGTAAATTATAATATCACAATTATAATTTTTTAGATGTTTAATTATGGCTTTACCTAAAGAACCAGTACCTCCAGTAATGAGAATCTTTTTATTTTTAAAGAATTTTTTAAATTTTTCCATTTTCTATAAAGTTAATAATCCTTTTTGAGGATTGGTTATCGTTGTAATCAGTGTAATATTTTAAAGCGGTATTATTATTAGAACGCTTACTCATAAATGTATGGTTTTCATCGTAAAAAACCAAATCTTTATTAATAGCCTTTTCAAAATATTTATTCCTAATTTTAGTTTTTATAATATAATCTTTTGTTATAAAACTTTCAAATTCTTTAAATGTATCAAAGCCTAATATATTTTTCCAAAAGTTAAATTCATGACCTTTAAATTTATCTATATCTAATTCATCATCTACCCCTATAAGTGAATGATTTAACACAACCACGTTTTTATTCATAACTAAAGGCAGATACATAACTGAACTAAATATGCCTATATTATGAACAGATTTACTAACTAATTCTTTGAACTCATTATTAGTATCTATAGTTTTAATATTTTTAAAATCATCTGGAAAGTCTGTTTTTTCTGATGGGTGATATTTGTAATAGATATCCCACTCTGGGTATTTATTAACTAAATCTTGGTATATATTGATTATTTTAATATGGTGTTCTCTTTCCATAGATCCATACACTATCATAATATTATCTTCTTTTAATTTAAAAGAATTATTATCAAATCTGGGGTTACCAGTTATTATAGATTTTTGAGCCCACCATCCTGCTTGTTTTTTAGTTTCTAAACACCACTCACTATGGTCAAAAAAAACATCAATACCATTACTAGGATAACTTTTTCTACTTGCTATTTCTAATTTAGTTTTTATATGGTTATGAATCCAAGATGAGTTTTCTACACACCCTATAAAACAGCCCCACTGTTTAAATTCAGATAATATAGTTTTTTCAGGTTCCCAATTTTCACAAGTAATCAATAATATATCTGGCTTAAATGGTAATTCAAATCCTAAAGTTTTACTAGGATAAGTTTTATTTAAAAATTCTACATTAGTATCATATTTAAAATGATTTAGTGAATTGTGGGGGTATAATTTGATATTAGCATCATTATATAAAAAAAAGTAAGGTAAATTTTGATTTTTTAATTCTACAACTACATTTTTTAGATCTAAATAACTCCTTTCGTCAGATGCTACTATAAGGTATTTATTCATTTTCTAAATCAATTAAGTTATGGGGTCTAAAAGCCAGTTGTGGGTGTGATTTTCCATATGTGGGGATATGGATTTCCCATTCTTTAAATTCTATATTATTATCTTTTAGGTATTGATAAACCTTATTTGCTAAATTTTGAGTATGGGGATCTGTTATTTTCATATCATGCCATTCACCCCAAAATTCGTTGATTAATCCCATATTACCATCATCTATGATTTTATTAAGAACTTCATATTCAGCTCCTTCTATATCTAATTTTAAGATAATATAGTCATTTTTACTAAAGGTATTCTTAATCCATGTAGATAAATCAAAACAAGAAACATTTAAAAAATGGTCATCTTTTAAATTATTTAAACTATTTAATAAAGAAGAACCATCAGTATATTCTTCGGATAAGTGAAACTTTTTTATTTTATCATTAATCCAAACTGCAGAATTTTGAATATTTATAGTTGGATCATTTTTATGAATTTCTTGTAATTGTTTTGCTAAACCAGGAACGGGTTCAAAAGAAATTGTTGTAATATCTAACCCAAATCTTTCTTTAGCTGTTAAAATCGATTCCCCACAATGTGCACCACAGTCTATAAAATATTTATTCATTTGTAATTATCTTTATATGAGTTTATAATATTCATATTATCTTTTTGAATCATCCCATTAGAATTAAAAGTTGGATATTTATTCCATTTAGTAAGCCATTTAGAGGCATTTTGTCTTTCTGATTCTAATTGTCTTTTATCTGTTTTTCCTTGGTTTTCTTCTAATCTATGGGAACCTCTAGCCCCAAAATGCCATACTACTGATTTAGTGGTTAGGGTTAAGTTAATATCTTTTAACAAACATCTTAAAAAGATATCTTTATCGTCCCAACTAGCAGGGGCAAACAGTGGATCATTACCCCCAATATAATCCCAATCTTCTTTTAAAATTAAGCCTGATACCCCTTCCCCAATATGGATATCTAAATCATTTAACTCAGACAATTCACTAGCATACTTTAGAAATAAGTCTTTGTTAAAATCATTATAATAACCCCCAAAGGTTTCTATGGGAACTATAAGAGTTCCCGCTCTAGAATTTTCTTTAAAAATATTAGGTTGTATTCTTTGGCTAAAAATCCATGATTTTTTTCCTAATTGTTTATGCTTATTTAAAAGTGCTAAATCAAAATCCTTTGAAACATAAAAATCTGAGTGTAGAAAATTAATAAATTTAGTTTTTACTTTATTAGCACAAAAATTCATACCACCTCCTATACCTAAAGGTATTTTATTTTTATCTATATAAAATTCTAAATTATACTTTTTAGAATTTTTCTCTAACCATTCATCTGTCCCATCATCACAATTTTCGGCATGTATTATAAATGAAGCTTCTTTATAATAACTATTTTCCCTAACAGATTTTATAGCTATTTTTAAATATTCTAAATTATTATAGGTAGATATACAATGAGTAATCATATGGTATTATAAAATTCGTTTTGTTTTTCTTGACGTTTTATATCCTTTAAATGATGGATACAAAACTCATCATTTGCTGGTAAATGGGATTCAGTCTGGTGGCCTGTAAGTACTTCATGTACTTTATTTTTCCATTTGATTCTCTTTACATTTTTAAGAATACGACATTGATAATCTGGAAAATTAACTCTTCTATCGGGATCTACATTCCACCCCCATTGTCTAATATGTTCCTCAGTTAATCCTTCTACTTTATTAATTCGTGGTACCCAAAATATATCCGTTTTAGGGTTTTCTTTAATTACCCATTCTATAGTACTCATAAGATATTCCTCAGGATATTCATCAGCATCGATTTGAAAAATATAATCCCCAGTACAATTATCCTTAAGATTATTTTTAAATGTGGCAAAGTCTCCATTTAATGGAAATTCAATTATTTGAAGTTTTTCTTTATATTCTTCTAATACTTGGTATACACTAGATGTAGTATTTCCCTCATCACATTGTACTACAATTTCATCTTGTTCACGTTTGTGCTTAAATAAATAATTTAATAGATATTCTAATTCCATCCATTCATTACAAACTGGTATTGCATAACTAATCTTCATACTCATCATTCCAAATTTTATTCTGCATCAAATAATCCTATTAACTCTACGGCATCCATGAATTCTAATTTATCAAATCGTTTAATATTTTTCATATCCATTCTAAATTTATAAAATTCACCAGGATTTGCAGGATCAGGATATTTTTCCTTTTCCTCTTCAGTTACGGGCACTGCATTAACTGCTGCCCAATACCAATCTTGGAGACGCTTATTCCATTCAGGGAATACCATTCCTTTCTCTTGTAAGTTAATAACCTTAGGGTACCAAGCCAAACCATCATGTACTTGTTTTAAATCTTTTATTATCTCAGCTGTTGATTCGTATGTGGTTTTTTCAAATTCACTACCATCTACCATACCTGTATGGGTATTAAATCCACAAGTCCAACATAAGTGGGCATCAATTGCAGGGGCAAGGGGTGAAATTGAACATGCATCCGATCCACAACATGGGCATTTTGTTAAATTATCCATCTATTTTTTGTAATTTAGGAAGTTTAAGTTTGGGTAACTCAGGAGTTGTATTGCCTCCGATTTTTTTAAGTTTAGGTAGTTTTAAAGGTTCGTTTACTACTACTTTTACGTTATCCATATAATTTTTAAGAGTTTCAGTCATTTTGCCTTGACTAAAGTTTTCCTTAAGCCATTTAGTTTGTTTACGGCTGTTTTCAATATACTTTTTATAATGTTTATATACATCTTTCATTGCCTTAGATGCAACTTCAGTATCTACATTAAACCACTGAGCTTCTTTAAGTAACCATTTATTAGCAGCTGATTCATGAATATTTTTTAATTCACCCCCCAATAACACATTATATTCAGGGCGGATAAAATCAACATGACCACTCCAATTAGTTGTAATTACGGGCTTACCAGTAATTGCTTGTTCAAGTAAGGGACGTCCAAATCCTTCACCTTTAGTAAATGAAATAAATGATTTAATCTTAGGGTCATTATTAAGTTTATTAAGCTCTTCATTAGTAAACTCACCATGTAAAATATAAATATTAGGTAATTCTCCCTTAACTTCTTTTTTTACATCTCTAATATGTTTAAGAATATCTTCTTTATCCAATAAACTATAATCAACTTTATTTGTTTTTAATAGTAGGGCAGGTTTAAGACCTCTACCATTAAAAGCCTCAAGGAATGTTTTAATCATTGTAGCAACATTCTTTCTATCTTCTCCAAAATCACCAGGTAACCAGTGTCCTGTAAATAAGAAACAGAAACTTTCATCTATATTATCAAGTAACCCAGATTTACCTGGTTCTTTAAAATATACCCCTGTATCTAAACCCTCAAACAATACCTCGATTGGTTTTTCTAGTTTAAAGGTTTTAACTGGTTGTCCTTGCGGGTTATTCTGAGTAAGTTGAATATTCTGGAATGTATTCTTAGTAAATTCTGAAGATACAAGGTTTAAATCCATTCTATTCATACCCTCTATAAAATCAGGAGGAGGACATGTTGATTCAATACCTGCCGTAACTCCAATATTAAATTGTCCTATAGGTTGGAATTCATTGGGGATTGTTATCTGCATCCAAATATCTGGCTTAGAGGTCATTTGACCTTGAACAAAACGGGTTCTTAATGGGTCTTCTTTATCTAAGAATCCCCAGGGGGTATTACCCCATATTTGGGGTAATATTTTAATATCCCACTCTTCATCCTTTGCTTCTATAAGCGAGCGAACAAAATCGCGAGAGCGGTGCCCATACCCGCTAAATGTATCTATGGGGCAGCTAACTACACAAACTGGTTTCATAATAATGTTTCTTTTAATTTTTGTTCAAATTCAGGAGTATACTGAACGGGATTTGGATTGTATGTGGTGTGTCCATCACCAACTTTTTCAACTGTATATCTTTCAACTGGTTTCCAGTTTTCAAATAAAACATTAATATGGTCAATAAAATTCTGGCCCATATTAGATGCTGTCATTCTTGCTTCATCGGATAATAACCATTCACGGCCTTTAAGACCTCTACGGCTAATTTCTTCTCTACCTAAGTTATAACATTTTAATAGAGCTAAACCAGCATCCTCAATATCTACTTGTGTAGCATAAATGTAAGGAGTAGGAGGTGAACCTTTTAATGAACGCGTTTTAGGCCACATTGGAATTGCCCATTCACCGTGCTTCTTATACTTACCATTACTGTTTGTAGGGAATTCTGTGGTGAAATCAATCCAATCGCCATTTTCATCTTCAAAACGCATTTGGTCTTGCATACCCCCTTGGACAGGTGCAATAGCCATATTTCCGGCCATAATACCTTCAGTAAGTGATAATCCCCAACCTTCATTGTCCGTCATCATAAACTGTGCATCTGCTAAGTTATAATAGTAGTTGAGTATTTTAGGATCACATTTACCGTTAGTAAATTTGATTTTGGCTTTTTCAGGATCACAAGTTGCTTCAATTACTGCTGGAATATCAGTACCATTACCATCTACGGGATCTGTATGCATTATGAGTAAGCAACGTTTAGCTTGTTCGTCTGT
>TARA_R110001632_G_scaffold3174_3_pt1 | contig 20252 bp, 19 predicted proteins | sample TARA_R110001632 | Tara Oceans TARA_R110001632 (sample SAMEA4398266) | marine metagenome | biome: Polar Biome; feature: [SRF] surface water layer (ENVO:00010504); material: water (ENVO:00002006), including particulate matter (ENVO:01000060) such as... | depth 5 m
GAAGATGGAACTAGCTCAACGGTAAAGTTCATGTCGTACGAAGAGGATGGTGTGCATAAGGTTGCACCTACCTTATTCCCTAAGAGAACAACAGGCAATATTTCTCCCCGTAAAGAGGATTGGATAGAATTAGATTTTAAAGACGCTATTGCTGAGGCTGAGAGAAGAGGTGAGGTTTTTACTTTTGAATCTCAAGAAGAAGCAGAGGCTTTTGCTAAGGGGTCATGGAAGACCACGAACAATATAGACTTAGAGGGTCAAAAGTTTTATAATAAATACGGACGAGATTATAACTCAGACCGTGAAGCCTACGACAACTATGAAGAAGCCCACACAACTAGGCTCTTCCTTGAGGAGCAGATAGCTATAGCATCCGACAGCAGGTGGGGTTCCGTAGGTCAGTATGATGACCTATCTCCAAAAGAGCAAGAGAAATACGCAGAGTTCTTTAGAGAGGACGGAAGCTTACGAGACGATGCCACTGCTATCACGGAGGCTCTCGACAATGAAGAGGCCGGACTTTGGGGTATTGTTGACAATGATACCTTCCGCCGCGCACAAGAAGACTTCGATGTTCATCTTGAGAAGAGGCACGTGAAGTTAGCTCAAGAAGCTTCCAATGCTAACTACCAAGCGAGGGAGATACAGCAAGGACTAGAGAACCAATCCCTTCAAGAGTTTGGAGTTTCTTTAGACCAACTTAGTACGTACAAGCCTAAGAATGAAGATGAAAGAGTACGTCTTAATGAGATGATAGCTCTGCAAAATACTACTCAAGACCAAAGAGAGTTAGCGGCTATGCAATACGAGAGTGCCCTCACCTACTATGACGCTAAGGCCAATAAAGATGTGCACTCAGAGTTTCTAGATAACCTAGAAGGGTTTACTGTAGCTACCGTCGATGGGTACAAAAACGGACAAGGAGGACAGCAGCTATTATATCTAGCCATGGGGATTTATGACGCTGAAGACGAAGACCAACGTAATGCCGCAGCTCAACGCATGACAGACTACATGAACTCTGTTGACGGAAGGCAGTCACGTGCTCTGTCTAGGTTTAACTCTGCGGAAGAGGGATGGAACCGAGAGGTTCGTGGCGCACTACGCAGAGACCCTGCCGAAGTGATACTTACGTGGGCCGCTTCTTCTCTTTCTCAGATACTTCCTTATGGAGCTAAAATTATCCCAAGCTTTGTTTTTGCAGGCGTTGGCGCGGGAGCATCTGCGGGATTAATAACCGGAAACCCTGTTGGAGTTGCAGCTACATCTATTACCGGTGGTGTGTGGGGTTTAAGAACGGGCTTCGCAGCTACCAACCTTGTGTTGGAATATACCAACGGAGTGCTAGACGCGGGTCGTGAGTTTGGGTATGATATGAATAACCCTGAAGAAGCTTCTAAAGCTTTCTCAGATGAAAGAGTGTGGGAACGTGGGGCTGAACGGGGACTAAAACGTGGTATCCCTATAGCCATAATGGATATATTTGCGGGCGGATTAGCAGGTAGAATCTTTAAGCCTATAGCTACCGCAGGAAAGGCTGCGCGTGTAGGGGCGTTTGTTGGGGAGCGTATTTTTGTTGACTCGGCGCTTGAGGCGGGGGGAGAGTTCTTGGCTCAAGTAACCGTAGGGGATGAGGTCTCCTTTAAAGAGATACTTGCTGAGGCAGGTGGTGCTATTGGAAACCAATCTACAAATGCAGCTGTAAATATCTACCGCTCGACTCGTGGGCGTCACAACCAACGTGTTGCAAAGATGTTAATGGACACAAAGCTTTTAGCTTTTGAGCGAGCAAGCAATACTCAAATCCAAACATGGACTAACAACATGCTTAAGTTAGGTAAGATATCTCCTAAGCAAGGGCAACGCATACTAGAGAACGTGGGTCTAAGAGAAGAGGCTACGGCGATACTTGGCGCCAAGGGAACTTCTATTAGAGGCCCTCGTAAAGAAGTGCACAGTAGGGTGATGGCGTTGCTTGACGCACGAAAAGGTCTTGAGTCAAACACAAATACCAAAGGAATATTTGCCGCCGAGATTTCTAAAATTAACGCCGAGCTATCCGTTATTGCGAGGACAAGTAAGCTGTCCGCACGTCCTTTCGACATAAGTAAAATTATTACTTTCGACGGGCAAGGTAAACGGTCTACTGTTCCTAGCTATAGGATTGGAAAGAATGTATACTCTAAGGCTGAGTTCTTAAAGTACGTAAAAAATCTTTCCCTTAGACGAGCGAACAAGATTATAAAGGACAGTGAGATAACTAATGACGCGGAGATGTCTGCTCTTCTCGACGAGAAGCTCAAGAAATTTATCATAGCAGATACGGATACTTCGACGGAAATAGAGATAACAGACGCGGAGGTTTCGGCGGAGATAAAAATGCGCGAAGAGGAGGGTAGTAGAGTAGAGGAGGGTAAAGTCACAGCTGAAGAAAGAGCAGAAGTAAAAAACGATTTATTAAAACAGAGAACAAATGCCATTCAAGAGTCAAGCACAACGGAGGTGGATGCACAAGAATCTACCACAGATAGCGAGCAAGTGGGAGAAGGAGTCACAGTCGAAGCCGAAGAAGAAACTCAAGAGCAAGTTGATGCGGAGGAAGAAGAGGTAGCTGTAGAAGTTGTAGATAAAGGAACCCGTAAGGACGTGGCTTCTTTTCGGGACAACACCATGGAAGCGCCAAGAAAAAAATCTTTACTTGCGGGCATAGCGAAACGTCTAAACGATAACAGGAAGCTAACTAAGTTTCAGGCAGAGATGCTGTCTAGTAATAACGTGGAGGTTGCAGAGCTGCAAGGCGTTGTCGCCGCTAAGGATGCGGTAACCCAAGAAGCTGCTGACTTAGAGGAGTCATTGGCTGAAGCCGAGGTTTTAAAACCTCGTGCAGTAGAGGTTGAGGTAGCTCCTGAGGTAGCTCCTGAGGTAGCTCCTGAGGCAGCTCCTGAGGCAGCTCCTAAGAAGAAAGCAGCTCCTAAGAAGAAAGCTAAGGTCGCGGCTGCCCCCGTGGAGGAAACGCAAGAGACTGCTCCTTTAGAGGATGTTACTGAAGACTATAGCGGTGAGATTATCGACATTGAAATGGGGATTGAGGAGACTGAGACTGAGATTAATAACGTAAAGTCTAGCTTGAAGGAAGATATTGAAGAGGTTAAGAAGAAAATTGCTGTCGCAAAGAAGTCTAAGAAGTCTAAGGACGCCAAAGCAGAACAGATTGAGGGGTTAAAAACTGAGATTGTAGATTTAAAAGAAGACGCTGCAAATCTGATAGAGGAATATAAATATGATATCTCTGAGTTAAAGAGAGAGAGAAATAAGATAAACAAAAAGATAAAGAAGGCGGCACCTGTAGCGAAGGCAAAGACGAAGGCGAAGCTAAAGGTAGTTCCTCGTGAAGGAGAGTCTGTTCAGGATGCGATTAGACGCACCAAGGTAGAGCAAGACCAAAAGAATAAGAAAGGCCCTGAGTTTAGAATGGAGGGTGAGTCTCTCGGTGTGTCTCAAGACAAGACAGACATGGAGACGTTTGCTATACTAGATAGAATGAACGAGATGGGAGCAGCAGTTCAAGCTGAAGCAGCTCAAGAAGTTCTTGATATAAAATCTAAACTAGAAGGTAAACTTGATAAAGCAAAAAGGGTAAAGCTAGAACAAAGACTGTCTGAGCTTGAGAACATGGGGAGGCCAAGAGAGACAGAGGGTAAGGCGACGAAGGTTGATGTAGATGAATTAAACTCTAGACTAGATAACCCATTACCGGTTATCTCATGGAAAGTAGTGGATGGTGTTCCTATGATATTTAATATCTCTGACCAACTCCGTACGGGAGATGTTGTAAATCCTGCTACAGGAACTACTATCAAAAACCTTAAGGGAGGTATGGGATTCACGGGGGTAGAGGGGCATCAAGACATGGCATGGGCTAGTGTGACATACGACAAAGCTCAGGGTCAAATTAACAATGCTACAAAAGTTTATAACGATAACAAAGAGACGTTCAAGAAATGGTGGAAAGCCAATCCTCAATACAAGGGGTTGGTTCCTATGGCTATCGTTAAGATGGGACAATCTTCTATACTAAGCAACGAGGCTGTGGTTAGAGTCCTTGCTGACAACCTAAAGTCATTCCCTTCATCAAAACGAAAGGCCGCACTTGTCGCATTTAAAAAGCAGGCCATTCAAGAGATTAAGTCTAAAGAGAAGTCTATCAAGACAGGTAAGAATGAAAAAGGAGAGAAGCTATCTAAGCAAACTATTTCACAGTATAAAGCTAAGATAGGAGAGATTAGAGATGTAATGGCTATGATTAAAAAGGTTGGGCCGTCTTCTATAGATGGCATCCTAACTCCAGCTGCGCTTAAGGAGTTAAAGGGAATCACTTCGGTTAATGTTATCACATCATACATCATGTCCGGAAACCCTAATGAAGTGGGTGAGGCGAAAAGAAAGCCGGGGAAAGCGAAGAAGGCTGTGCCCGCTATTTTACTTGGAGAGAATCCAAGTGAGGCAGATAAGGCAAAGCTAAATGCGGGAGTTGTTACTGACTTGATTACCGAACCACAGCTAGAGGGTGTTCCTCAACGCTCAGTATTTATGATTCAGGGAGTGGACGTTTTAAACCCTGCTGTCTTAGAGTCAACACATCCTAACTATCCCGTTGGGCCGCGTGGCAAAACCATCGGTATTTTAGAACAGCCTCAATCTGTAATTGATTTATTCCCATCTATGGCTAACAATGTAATGTTAGGTATAGCTGAGGAGCAGAGAGGTACGAGAAGAAGAAGCGAGAGAACTAGACTTACTCAGAAACTTCCCGTTCAAGCAGGCATGCCGAACGTGGAATTCCTTGGGTCAATAGCGGGTATAGACCAAAGGGCAAGTGTCCTTGACTTCCTAGGGCGTTCGTTTCCTAGCGTCACTATGTCTGTAGATTTTCAGACGTTTGAGAATGTATTAGCTTCTGAGGGTGTAAGAGAATACCTAAAGGGAGATGAGATTATATACGGTGTAACTAAGGACGGAGATATATATCTTAACCCTGACATTCACAATAGCGACTCAGCTCTTTTTAACACAGCAGTTCACGAGCTAGGACACGTATGGACAGACTACCTACAGACGACACCCAAAGGCAAGAAGGTGTACGCTAAGGGTGTCTCATTGGTGTCTCAGACGGCAGAGTATACTAACCAACTTAAGAGGTTTAAGGGAACGAAAGACGCGAGTGGAAATGTCCTAACCGACGAACAGGTGAAAACTAAGGCGGTCAACGAGACCATGGCGATATTAATTGGTAACAAGGGAGAGACTATTATTGAAGCGTCGTTAAAACAGAAGTTCCAAGAGTGGCTAGTGTCCTTATGGACATACGTGAAGGATACATTCAAGATGTCTAAGGACTTAAAGACTGCAGAGATAGAGAACCTTACTCTTGATGCATTCTTGGGGACTGCGTTGGCTGATATTATGAGCGGAAAGGAGTTGAAGATACCTGAGAAGAAATTAAAACTCCTAAAGAATCCTGAAGCTGCATTTAGCAGAACGGATTCTATGACGGATATAATATCACGGGGACGAGCAGAGGGTTTCTCCGAAGCGTCTATACGAGAAGTACTAAAGGGGAGAGGTCATCTTGTGTCTGACATTAAACGTGCTATGGTTGTTAACGTTAAGTCTTTAAGTGAACAAACAGTTCCGTTTGAGTTTGGGAATGTATTTGGGGGAATAGAAGCGGGCATTAAAATGTTTAAGAGAATACAAACTCAAGTCGTACAGTACTCAAAGAATGCCACCCCTTCCGAGGTAAGAGCTAAGGCGTTAGAGCTTTTGAAAGCTGACCCTCAGTTTAATGAGCAAACAGAGGAGGTGAAGATGGCGCTTGCTTTGGCTTTAGATAGAGTTCAGAATATTTCTGCTAATCGTGCTGTGTCAAAACAGCTACAAGCTATACGTTCCGCACTTAGTGAGCGTAAAGAAGGGGCCAAAAACTTACAGCAAGTTAAGCGGCAGCTACGTCAGTTTATTCGTTACAACTTGCCTACGTCAAAAGACTATACTCAAGCAGATATAAATAGATTCGTCAAAGCTATATCCGTTGTGGATGACGCAAACTTTATGGCCCAAGCCGAGAAGATATTAAAACTGATAGAGAAGCAAAGAGCTAAGATGCGAAGTAAGGTTTTAAATAAATTACTTTCTGATGTTACTTCAGGCTCAAAGAAAAAGACTACAAGCACTAAGAAGTCAAGAGCAGGTTCACTAGACGCAAAGGGCCAAGCGTTTGCTCAAGAGTTTAAGACAGTACTAAGAGCGGCAATGTCTTCTCAAGACGTTAAGCAAGGAGAGCTGTCAGGTATTCAAAAGATAGCTGCGAGCCTAGAGACCAATGAGGCTTTAGAGGCTTTAGCTAAAAGCGCGGCGGGTGAACAGCTCACAGTTAAGGAAGAGGTCTACGTAAACCGAGCGGTGGCTTTAGACTTAATAAAGGACATCGACTCTATGGAATTAGAAGACGTGCAACTTCTTGCTAAGGAGTATGGCATGAAGTCTAAGATGTCTAGACAAGAGCTGTCGGCTACACGTCAGAAGAGAGTTCTTGCTCAGGAATTAGTAAAGAAAGAAGCAACAGAGTCTTTGAAGGTATCTAATCCGGAACTGTTTAATGATGAAGGAAAACTACTAGATGTCAACGAAAGACGTGCTCTGTTAGATAAAGTTAGAACGTATTGGGCAGAGGGAAAAGGGAAAGGCTTATCCGCAAGACTGAAGGGTCAGATTAAAGCTGCGAAGGTATACGTAGAAACATATAAGTGGAGGTCGGGAATTCAGATGTGGAAGTCTATGGTCAGTAGCATTAAACACCTAGGTACATTTATGAACTCTATAAACGAGACTCTATATGACCAAGTGTTTAATAAGCTAAACAAAATGGACAATGATTCTTTGGCGGGATACTTTAAGCAACAGAAAATATTAAATGACTTTGGATACGAGTCTGTGCAGCAGAGTCTTTTTGATACAGAGATGTACGAAGTTAAAGGTGTAATCTCATCGACTAATAAGAAGGCTAGAAACGAGTCCTTTAGTAAAGACCAACTGCTTAGACTATATGCTCTAAGTAAGAACCCTACCCAACGCAACAAGCTACGTGAACAAGGGTTTACCGACGAGAAGATGGCTGAGATTAAAAAGTACCTAGGTGCAGATGCAGTAGCTTTTGCCGACAAGGTTGTTCAATACTTAAGTAACGAATACTACGAAAGCGTAAACGATGTGTATCGTGAAGTCAACGATGTGAACTTAGCATACTTAGAGGGCTACTTCCCTACCATGACGACGCAGTCAGACACTAAGTCTACACCGTTATTTGAGGGTGACTTTAACGGAATCTTTAACGCTGAAAGCGCACCTGCTTTACAAGGCAGGACAGATATGAAAAGCGACATCAACCTAAAGGGTGCAACATTTACATCTGCCCTTGAGTCCCATATTAAAACCATGGAACATTTTAAGGGGTACGCATCGGGGACGAAGACACTAAATACAATCTTCAACACACCTGCAGTAGACGCTGCCTTAACTATGCTAGGTATTAAACCTCTAGTAAAGCAGTCAGTTAATAATGCAATCAATCCTGACTCAGGTAAGAATGCATTAAACACTTCGGGTAAGGTCTTCAATATCTTACAGACACAGTTCACAGCCTATGCTCTCGCGTATAAAGGTATGCAGGTTATCAAGCAGGCAACGTCTTTTATTAACGCCTTTGACAACTACTCATTTAGGAAAGGAAAAAAGATTGGATTCGGTGTGGACATATTGATTGACGTTGTGCCTTTCCTTATGGACTTCGGTATGGTTATGGCTCAACCTAGGAAGCATATAAAAATGGCACTAGAGATGTCTCCTACATTTAAGTATCGTGTTAAACAAGGACTAAAGGGAGACCTGTCAGGACTTGAGTCAGGCTCCCCTACTATTACGGGCTTTGAGAATAGGAACACAAAATTTGCCAAGCTATGGAGGGCACATCTTAAAGCAGGAGGGTCGGCGACTATAATAGGTGACCTTATCGGGGTCATGGGGTACATGGCTAACTACCGACGTAACATTAAGAACGGCATGAGTCAAGAGAATGCTGTAACAGCATTCAATGAGTTTAACTCTACTCAGCAGAGTAGAAGAGCTACAGAGAAATCTATCATACAGCAGAACAGCAACTTCCTTGTGCGTGGGTTTACGATGTTTGGGTCAACTCCTATCTTAATGATTAACAATGTCATGCAGGCATCTACTAATATATCAAGAAGTATATCTAATGGCCAAAAGCCAAAAGATATAGACGTAAGAAAATTTATTCTTAACCTTGGAGCTGCCAACGCAGCATTCGTTGCTATGTCTAACATAGGAATGTTAATGAGAGGAGACGAAGAAGAGAAGGAAGAGGTTTATAGACAGATTAAAAACGCAATGCTTGGGTTAAACTTAATCTATCAAATCCCATTCATAGGTTCAGCAGCGAAAAATATAGAGAACGAAATGACGGGCAACCGTAGACCGACTGACCTCGGAGTAAACCCTTTGGTGTCTTTGGTTAAGAAGATGAAGCGCGACTCAGAAGACGACAAGCTAATGATGTCTATGCTTAAGACCACTTTAGAGATAGGCATAGGTGCTAATACCGACCCACTAATGGCCTTGCTTCGGGCAGCGAAAGACCTTGACGAGGCAGGGATAAAAGAACTCTATGATATCATTGGGTACTCTGAGTCTTACCGAGAGGAGTCAGCGAAAGATGATTACGAGAAGCCTACACGGGCGTACCAAAGAGAATTGAACGCTAAAGAGAAAAAGAAGGCTAGACAAGAAGGGAACGCTGCTTATGTTAGGGCGAAGGAAAAAGCGAAAGAACAAAGGGAGAAAGAGAGAAACAAATACAGATATAATAAATAGCTAACGAGGTTTTGAAACCTCGTCAAGAGAACTCTCTGCGTCTTCTAGCATTGTTTTTAGTTCGTGAATGTCCTCTAGTGCTGAAGAGAAGTCGTTATCCATAAGGCTTTCATACAGTGAATTTGTTCGGTCATGGATTTTAGACATCAGGTTGTTGATGTATATAATACGATGAAGTTCAAACACTGATAAAGGCTTCTTCATCTGTTAGCCTTGTCCATTATAAAATTGCGACATCCTGTGGGCGATAGCTTCTTCCTGACCTTGAGGCGTTCTCTCCTTCACTATCTTGTATAGCGATGCAAGTCTTTTATCTTGTGAACGTTCGGACAGCAGTCTATCCTTTTGCGAAACTAAGTCATCTACCTCTATTCTCAAACTCAATACCTCCTGAATTAATCGAGCGTTACTATAAAGGTAAACTTCAGGCGTCTCAGGTGTTGGGTTATACATAGACAAGATTTGCTTGTACTTATCCCTTAGAGTGGAGTCTGACTTAAGAATCCATGGGAATCTTTTTCTATAGTAGTGAACCGAAGCGTGGTTCATGTTCATGTATCTGCCTATAGTAGTTAAAGTTCCGCCTTCCTTAAGTATAATGTAACAGAAGGTCATGCGGGCATCTACATACTCTCTCTGCCTTGTTCTCGTCATAATATCAAGGTCAAAGACTTTGTTTACTATGTCTTTTAAATCACTAGCGTTTTCGATGTTCATTAATTTAAGTCTATTAAAATTTTTTCTTGTAAAATAAAGTCTAGGTAATCGTCACATTCAATCTCTTCAATCTCTAAATAAAGAGGAGTCTCATAAAATTGATGCAGGTATCGTACTACAAAAAAAAATGGTTTGTCAAGTTTTATTACACAGCCTGCCTCTTGAACCCATCCATCTTCTTGCGGTAGGTACTCGGCATTATCCTCTAAGATAGTTACAATGCTTACGATGGTCTGTTTCTTAAAGCCCCTAAGTTTATCTAGAAACTCTGCGTCATACTCGCACGGTCTTTCTCTATCCTCTATATACTTCTGTTTTGATTCCATGGTTATTAAGTTCTCTAATTCTAAATTCTTGTAGACGTGACAGCTTCCCGTTAGGTCTCTTTACCTCACTGAACAATACTCCGCAGTCAGGAGGGATAGCAATCAAGTCAGGTATCCCGTTCTTGTTTGTCTGCACTAGCTTAATAACATAGTATCCTTCTGCTTCAAGTTGCTTGATGCGATTGCTTTGTATTTTCTGCTCAGTCATGTACAGTAAAGTTACTAATTTCTGAAAGAGGAATTAATACAGCTATAGATGTGTTTGAGTCTCCCATCTTTTTAATTTTGCCGGCCTTGTAATATTTTCTTGCCACTTCCTTTAGCCTCTTAGTTTCCAACACAAGCATTACTTTGTCTTCGTACTCTCTAGAAAATATAATTATCCAATATTCTGCTTCAGTAGTAGCTATACCTGATTGCTTGCCCCTACTCTCGTATTCAATTGCGATGTTGCCCGTTCGTCCCACCCAACTATCTCTCTTTACTTCTATGCGTTTAGATTTAAAAAGACTATCTACAAGTCTCTCTCCTTCCTGACCTACCTCCAAGTCGTATCTAAAATCGTTATTATAGTTCATGGTCTTTTTTAAAATGTGTAACTGTGTATGCTTTCTTTTTTACTACGGCTTTGTATATCTTATCTTCAATACCTCCCTTGGAGAATACCCAATATACATCACTTTTGAGTCTGTCTTTTGTGGTCATCCTATCTCTTGACTGCCAATAACTTGTAGCTGAGAAGTCTATGTTGTAGTATACAAGGGCAGACGCCTGTCGTAAAGAGATGCCTTCTCTTCCTGATACAATCTGTAACGCTATACTCTTAGGAGTGGTTTCAAACTCAGGGAGTTCTGTTGTAAGGTCATCGCCATACACCTCCTTGAGCGCATTGAGTTCTTCTTTAAACTTATAGAAGATTCCAATCTTCTGCCCTTCAAAACTATCCCGTATAAAGTTTGCCTTGGTGTAATCTAAAACCATAGATTTTCCGCTTTCAAACTTCACCGTGCCTGAGTACATCTGATGTAGCTTCTGCATTAACTTTACGGGAGTGTCCCCAAGTATGTCTTCGTTCTTGCCTTCTATTACTAAGTCTTTAGTTAGCTTGTTACACATGGCGTATGTAGACTCATTCATATCTACATATAGTATGTGCTCCTGAGTGTCAACCTTAAACCCTGCTTGCTCCTGAGTGTATGAGATGGTATATGGTTTCATTAGCTTCATCACCGACTCAGGTGCGTCGTCGTAGTTCTTGTGAAACAATCCGTTAATCTTTATCTCTTTAATCCTTACATGCTCTTTAGCAAATCCATAGAAGTTCTTGAACGAACGAAACGGGTTGTTCGGTATTCCATATACCTGATGGTAAATCATGCTGTAAGACTCAGGAGTGGGCGTTCCCGACAAGAGTATGACGTGGCTATTACATTTCCTAATAAGCTCCTTAACGGCCTTAGAACGATTACTAGGCTTAGGGTAAGACCCCATACCATGTGCCTCATCACAGATTATTAAGTCCCACTTGATGTCGGGCGCCTTGTGAAGGCTCTCGTAGTTTATTATAAAGAGAGTGTAGCTAGGGCATAGCAGGTTAGTGTCTGCCGTTATGCTGCTGATAGCTTTCTTCTTTGTAATGAACAGAACATTTTCGTATCCTAACTCCTCTGCTATTCCTAAACTTGTTAAAGTCTTTCCTGTTCTAACCTCCATAGCTAAGTATAGGAACTTCTTAGAGGTAAGGATTTGTTTCCCTTCTGCTATTATTTCGTCTTGGTAATCTCTAAACTTAAGGGTATTGCTCATGTCGTTTTTGTAATATTCTACACTGTTATTAATTCTATTTATAATGTCAGGATGAGTATAATACTTGCGCACTAATCTTCTCTCGCTGTTCTTTCCTCTACCCACCACAATCGTTCTTGTTTTATTTATTACTTTCTGAAGGGTGAGGCACTGCTGATACATCATCTCGTCGCTGTATCCTGAGCGCCTTTCTAAGATGTCTTTCACAAAGACAAAGATGTTTGCTCTTCAGCCTCGTGCTTTGTGCGTATCCTTATCCACCTTCCCTGTGCGTCTCTTCCTTCTTCAGGCTCAACCGTATGTTTATATAAGCAGAACCTAACTAACCATTTGTAGAATAGAGTACGAGAGATAGTCATCTTAGCCTTTGGCCCGTAGTCAGGGTACTCAGTTATAAAGTCAAGGTACATGTCTTGCTTATACATCTTAATGTCAGGGTAAAGGTGTCTGTTCTCTTCATTACCTCTGACCAATCCGCACCACTCTATAAAGTCATGGCTCGTCGCGGCTGACAGCTGTCGGATACCTAGGTTAATAAACTTGCTCTCTATAAGCCCCGTGTTTAAATATCCTTGCACACAGAAGACCATATAGTTATCGAACTTGCACCAATCCGTGTCGTCCCAATCTGCAAAGAAATGTTTCTTAAACTCCATCAATGGAGTGTTGAACTTATTGTAGTGCTGATGAAGTTCTAACTCCCACTTACGACGAGCAAAACTATTTCCCGCCCCTTTGATTGCGTAGTTTGTGGTGATAGAAATCTTGGGAGATTTACTGAATGGTATCTTGATAGCGTCCTTGTTCTTCTTCTCAAGGGTTAATCCCTCAGTCACCACGCTGAACAACCTTTCGAAATCAAAATTCTTCTTCACGTCATCGAAGCATAGTATCTGAGTGTCGGCACTTACTAATTGATAAGGGAACGAACGTTCAAAGGCGAATGCCTTTCCATCTATTACGACTAGCTTCTTCATATGGCTAAGGGCATTCATAAACAATCCCTTGCCGGTTCCTCCTTCAGGGTTGTCGCTGATGACCTCGTCATTTAGAATTACAGCCGGACAGTAACTAAGGTTCTTGTGTCCATGCATCATATACCCAATGGTGGACTCCATACTTTTTATCCTCTCTTCCTCATTGTTGCAGATGTTACCGATGAATGTGGCGTAGTGACAATCGTCTATGTCGCATATGGTAAAGTTCCTATTTATAACGTGGTCTTTCCATACGTATCCTCCAAGGTCAAGGTAGTCTATGATAGTTACTCCATCCTTTCCTATACGTATAGAGCAGTTAAGATAGTAGAGGTACGACGTGTCTTTTGTATCCTCCACAAAGTAGATGTCTATCGTTGCGAGTAGCGTAAGGAACTCCTCTCGGAAGTAGCGTACTGAATCTGCAAAGAAATTATATATGCTCGTATCATCAAGCTCAAGAAGATACTCAAGGATGAAGTCCTTAATCTCCTTAACGGACGTGTGGTCTATTAGGTTGTTCGTGACTTTAACAAACACATAGTTCTTACTCCCTTCAGGACAGAATTTGTAGAAGCCGTTATCCTCTAGGTATCTTTTGAATTCTATATGCTCAATCTTTATTACACCTCTGTCGGTTTTAGTCCAAAATACTTGAGTCTCATTCTCTACCTCTACCCGATTAAGCACAGCCTCAATGACAACGCTATCTAGGTTGGTCTCATTTAGTTGTGTTCTAATTTCTTTTTTAGATGCGCCCCTCTTGAGTTGGGTGCGTATGGAATTTATTCTATCCTCATCCTCGTAGTATTTTATTCCAAAGTTATCTGTCCTACTATATGCAGAAGTAATGGTTCTGTCTATCTCTTGCTCATTAAAATCTTCTGACGAATACTGACGCAGGATGTTAGTCGCTAAGTTCTTATAGATTCCAAAGTCATTGAACGCCATGGCTAACACATATGCATGGTGATTTCGCTGCCCTTCACTCATTGGATACTTCTTTGTCCACCACTTAACGAGGATGTCTACAATCTTATTCTCATCAGTGATAGGAATAGTCGGAGGGTCTCGGTGTGTTATCTCCTCGTACTGAGGTTCGTTTAGTTTAGTCCATACAGAGGAGTTTACGTTCAGGAAGAGAAGAGGGTCATATGATTCATAGCATACCCGACTTATATTCTTAGATGTCTTATCGAAGTGAGGGTTGTCAAAGTATTTCTCAAGTGAATTAAAATAGCTTGTATGATTAGATGGGTCAGTTGGTATTTTTATCAGGGCCTTTAATCCCGCACCTGATGGTGAGATGAATACCGAATATACATATCGGTCTTTAGATAGCCTCTCCTTGTCTGAGACCAAGTCCTTCTGCTTTGTGTATCCATCAAAGTCTAGGCAGATGAACCCGCTATGTTCTTGAATAGAACTATCTGTTCTTTTAGTAAACGTACCACTGAAACATACAGCAGGTAAATCTTTCTTAAGTTCGTTACGTTGTGCCTTGTCTTTTTGCTTTCTTATTTGCTTGACAAGATTCTTACTTGCTCCATTACGGATGCGGTCTAATACAAACTCAACATTCCTATGGAAGGGTGTGGATGTTTCTCTTATATTCTTAAAGATAGTTATCTTGGTAGGTGATGTCGTATCCATGACAGGTTTGTGCTGTTTTATTGGGGTTAACTAATTGATTATCAAATGGAGTGTCGATAATGTCGATTTTAAACTCTCGTATACAAGGAAAAAAATATATAGAGTAAAGATAAATAGGGTAGATTATCTAAAATAAAACGAGCATTCGACATTGGTTGGGAAAAAAAGAGACGAGGTTTTGAAACCTCGTCTCCGTTAATCTGTATCCTCACCTAGAAGGGCAAGTCCACATCCTCACTTGGGAGGGTTACTTTGGGTTTTGGTTTAACCTTAGGCGCCTCCGCTTCGGCCTCGGCCTTTGGCTTAGGTTCCCATGTGTCTACTTGAAAGTAGTGCTTGCCTCCTTTGGATTCTTTCAAATCCATGTTGACCCATCCCTTCTTGACATTGTCCTTCAGGAATACTATAAACTCGTCCACTTTAATTGATACTGCACCGAGGACGAAGTCGGGAGCATTTTCTTTTGTCTTGAAGAAGATACCTTCTCCAAAAACCTTGTCGTCATTTTGTGACATTTACTTATGTTTAATTGTTTGCTCCAAATAAATTACCATCGCGTCTATTACTTGTTGTTTCATTTGCGATGATTCGCAGACAGTTGGAACTTCTATCCGCATTACGTCTAGCTTTAGGATTTTCCTAAAGCACTTTACTATTACTCTATAGAATATCATTGATGAAATAGTCATCTATCTTATCTGTCGATTCATCAGAGAAGAACTGATTGTATACCTCTACTGCCTTCTCTACTTTTGCCTCACCTCTAGCCACGAAATCTGCAGATGGAGTGAAGATGCCTAGCATGTTAGAACCTTTGTCTATCGCATAGAAGACGAGAGGTTTGCCAAATAGTTTTTGGTATACATAGCATTGACTATCGTAGTTATACTTTCGGGCAGACCACTTGAAGTCAGCGATGTTACTCGTTGTCTTTAGGTCTATGATGCAGTCCTTAGTTATGATGTCTGCCTTACCCTTCCACATTACTCCTTTGATTTGCCCAATCGCAGGCTCCTCATACAGATTACCTTCAGCACGTATGCCTTGATAGAACTCAAAGTTTCCTAACATAGTCTTTACGTTTGCTTCTATCCCTTCCTTTTCTTTTGTCAACATACAAAATGGAAGGTCAGTTTCTTCTAGGAAATTTTTATAGAGCTTCGTAGTTCTAGTCGATGCATCTACGTGGCGCACGTTCTTAGCCTTCTCAGGCTCAAGTATTAGCTGATGGAAGTACTTACCCTTAGCAAAGTTTATATTGTCCGCCTGAGGCACCCCAAAATCCTTAGGGTTACCAAGCAGCTTACTGATGTCAGAATTAGATAGATAGTTTCTACCCACTCCCGTGTAATACTCCTCATCATTCCTAAGAGTCTCAATTATATTGTGATGGTCTTGTACTTCCTTCATACGTTCTTCTCTTCATTTGCTTCGCTATAAACTTCCTTAAGTTTATTAATTGAAGCCGTTGTAAAATTATACTTAGCCGTGATTCTATCTTGAAGTGTTTTCCACTCTTCATGACGTGAGGTAATTATAAACGTTTCGACTGCTCCCCAAGACTTTGACTTAGGTGACATCGTCTCTAACTTTATTGGCTCAGGTGTTGGCTCAGGGATATCCTCTCCTGTATACACGCTTACTCCTAACCCATGCATCGCTATACACTTCACGGTACTGCGTTGGATAGCCTTGTTAACATCCATAGAGGTTAGCTTGTCTACACCTATTGACTTGTTACGGAAGTCCATTACGGGTAGCATGTCAACTATCTCTTGTTTGTTTATAGTTACACCTACCTTAACGTAGCACGTTCTTCCATCGCTAAAATAGTTTAGTCCCGTATGCTCTGACTCATAGATGGTTCTACTTGCAGTAGGATACTCTTTCTTTAGGAGCATCCATGCGTTTGCCCATGATACATATGATAACCCACCTCGGTTGTCGATGTAGTCGTAGACGTTGATTGCAGATAACGTCTCAAAAACTGATTTACTTTTGACTTGTGTCATAATTGATTGATTTTAAATTTATTAAACTTTTCTATTAATAAGAGCTTGCGGTTATGGGATTTTTGTATTTGAATCCGCGTACTCTTGATTTGCTTTTCTCTTGGTTGCTCACGTAACTCTTCGTTAACTATTGACTGCTCTAGTCTGTCTATTTTCAGACAACAGTTAGACAAAGATAAAACATAAACTCCATGCTTCCATCCGAACGTCTTAAACATTTCGTAGTCATTAGGTTGGATTTCACTATAGTGGTCGCCACCTCGTTGTGTGTTTAAGATAGTGACTCTGCTTGTTTTAAGTAGCTTACGTCTGTCACGTATAATCTTAATCCCACATAGTAATTGTGCCTCAAACTCTAGGGCATTTATACTAACGGATAGCGGGTCTGCCTTCGCTTCTTCGAAGACATCATTCAGGTTGAAGGACATCTATTTTTAATTCTTCTATGAGGTTCTTCCAATCGGAATCCTCATCTACTAGCTTTGTAATCTGAGCAACTCCATGTATGATAGACGAGTGACTAATCTTATAGCCTTTGTCTAGCATATATTGTTGGATGTATCTTATCCTCATTGGTCGCATTCGGCACATGTAGTATAGAATATACCTTGCGTCTACAATGTCTCTTCGCTTTGTTTTAACAAACAACTCAACGGGAGAGTCAATGTTGAATCGCTTATAGATTGCGTCAACGTACGCTTCAAATATCTCTTGCTTCATCTTTGGGTTTTTTAATTCTATTAGATTTGGCTCCACCAAAAAGATGGTCGAACACATTCATGAATACTACATTGTGCGGTGAGGTTTTAAAACCTCGCTGTGACTCTACTTGGTACTCATCGTCCAAGTATTTGTCATCGTCTTGAATCTCATCAAGAAGTGTCTTTATTTTTGACATGGGATTAAATTAGATTAATAATTGTAAATATACGAAAGGTTTAACTATGGTGCAAATTAAGTAGAACTTTTTTCTAACTTTAGTATTTGCTTGTAGACGTAACTCTCTACTTCTTCTAGCCTAGGACTTTGGAAGGGTGTCTTACGGAACAGACCATCGTATGACCATACGCCATTGTCAAGTAGCTGTATGTAATACATCTGAGGGTAGAGCATAATGTCCTTGCATTTAGAGTCAAAGCTATAGATGGAGGTGTCGTACTCTGACTTGAACTTAGCAAGAGGAAGTAGCTGACCAAACTGAACGAAGTCTTTTACATTCCATTCGGTCTTGTCAGCCATCTGCTGAAGTGTTCGGATTCGGTCTGCGCTCTCGCCAACTCGTTTAGAGTATCGGGAAGCCTTGAGGAAAAAATTAGTCATGGTGTTTGAGGTTAATCTATTTCGCTAGAGTCAGTAACTATTACATCACCAACCAACATGGTTCCGTACATCTCTGTTGCGGTTTCATTTATAGGCAGAGAACGTAGCAGTCCTTCCTCGTTTACTATAAAAACTTTATCGTCCTTATATACATACTCTATGTATCCATCAACAAGGTCTTGTTGTTTTGCTAAAGAGTCTATTGCAATATCTTCTACGATAGTGCCATCTGTTTTAATTAAAATAGCCATGTTGTTAATTTATTTTGCAGTGAAGGTCTGTGTACCTTGTGTACCAATAACCTTCATGCAGGATTTTCTGTGTGCCTTCCCACGATGGGATAGGTTCTTTGTCATCTAGAAGAGTCTCTTCTATTTTTGACTTACTCTTAAGGGCAATCGCCTCTAGCACCTCAAGACAAGAGACGTACACATCCTCGTCCTTGAAGGATGCGACGTGTACTCTCTCGTCTGTATTGGATACGAACTCTACCTTAATCATTTGTAGTAGCGGTCAACGTCGTTAAGTAGAACTTCGATAGCTTCACCTATCTCTCCACGTGCTTCGATAGATTCGTTGCTGTTCGCTCTCCATCCCATGTTAGGTAGTACGATGCGAGACATTATATCTTCAACTGCCCACGTTCGTATCTGAGAAAGCGACGCTTCGGGAACTCTATATAACGGAGACTCACTGCCGAATCTGTGCTGACGAGGTTTTGAAACCTCGCGCTCTCTTGTGTTTGGTTCTAGTTCTGAAATCATCGACTCATACTTCTTCACCTTTGCTTCGTACCTAAGTCCGATAAAGTCACTCCGCGAAAAGCGTTTGTTTCCCGTAAAGTTACCCGCGTAAATTGCTGTGAACTCTTGCACCCTTTTAGGTGTCCATTCAAATTTGTTACTATTCATATCTATTAAATTAAAAATTAAAATTACTATTTAAAACTTCTGTATCTGTAAAGGAGCTTCCGCATCCTATGCACGTAAATGTCTGATGAGACAATTCGTCTTTCACTAAGTCGTTGTAACACTCAATGCAGAACGGAGAGGATTCGTCTGTGTCATCCGCCCATAACTCTTCTTGCCTACACTCAGGTTCGTACAAGTAAGGCGCCAAGCTTACTTTACGTATGGGCGTTTGGCTATATGACTTGTGATACTCTCGACCTCGAACGTCGTCTGAGTCGTTGAAGTATACCCAACATGTCAGGATGCTACCATCGCTCATGTTGATGGGAACTTCTCTTCTTTGATACCACTTAGGATGTCCTTCTAGTAGGTCAAGTTCTAGAAGCGAAGCGTCCGTAACCTTGAAGACATCTACGTCTACGTTGTGCCCTACACCTTCAGCGGATAGAAGGTAAGGTAGTCCATCTATAATTAGAGGATACTTGGTCTGAGTCTCTCCGCCACCTACGAACCGAGACTTCCTTAGAAACCTTGAGTAGTTGTTGTACCCACGTTTCAATGTTCCATATACCGCTACCAAATTGCTTTCCAATACGTTTGGCTTTGAGTACCATACGCCATCCTTCTTGGTGTAGTCATTCCGATTGTAAATCTGAAACGTTTTAGTTGCAGTGTTTATAGTGACGAACCTTGAGTCGTGCTGTTCTAACTCTGCCTTCCAATCTTTACGTGGCATGTCTCCTAAGTTTTCTGCCAAGACCTTGCTGTCGCATTTCTCTTTTGTTCCGAGACCTTTGATTGTTCCGTTCTGCATTAGTAACTCATCCTTCTGCGCTCCGCATATGAATGGATGTGTATTGGAGAGTCCTACCTTGCCGACAGTAGCGTATCTAAAGTGTGCAATGAATGGACGCGGTGTGAGAAGTATCTCATACTCTGTTGACTTGTGATACGAAGTCTCGAACGTGTCGAGATATGTAATTCCTAATCCGTGAGGATTGATTCGCGCTGAATTTTCTAACGTCTCTTCTGAGATGATGTCAGCCTTTTGTTTAATGATAATAACGCACATTTGCTTTATTGTATTGTGACGAGGTTTTGAAACCTCTGTCGATTAATTGTTAATGTATTGTACAAAGATAGTACATACAATGTCTTATTCCTAATTTATTATTAACTTTTTTTTTATTGGTTTAGTAGCAGCATGAGAATCGAACTCATATTGTGTTTCACTTGCGGGCCTTTTCTATTCCATCCGCTCATCTCACTTAGTGACCTTATTCAGGTGGAGGTTGTCGCTTACACAATCACCATGACTGCTATTTTACTAATTGAAGTGCGTCCTCGAAGTCCCTACTTTAATAAGGGCAGCCCGACTTACCTTCTCTCAGTTCTGTCTCCTTTCCCATTCTTTTAGTTCAACGTGACACACTTGGTCTTTAAGAAATTCTACTACTGCTCTGTGTGTGGACAATAACTTAGTTCCCATGTCTGCACTTGCTATTACGCAATCCCTAACGTGGTCGTATATACTGCATTGAGTGTACGACATGTCTACTTGGTATCTATGTTCCTTTATTG
>TARA_R110001632_G_scaffold37071_2_pt1 | contig 20205 bp, 23 predicted proteins | sample TARA_R110001632 | Tara Oceans TARA_R110001632 (sample SAMEA4398266) | marine metagenome | biome: Polar Biome; feature: [SRF] surface water layer (ENVO:00010504); material: water (ENVO:00002006), including particulate matter (ENVO:01000060) such as... | depth 5 m
GGCATTAGAGACACTAAGATCGCGGTTATGGAGTCATTGACTAGTAATATTCTTAAGAGGCTTGATAAGGTTGATAGCTTACTTGAAAAGATATTAGAGAGACTAAGCAAGTAAAAATAACAAAAAATAAGTAATAATATAAATATAAAACAACAACAAAAAAACAATACAAATGGCAAACGAAGTAATTAACTTAGACACGGTATTTAGTGGTTTCAATAGCGGAACAGACTTACAACCACAGAACACAAGAACAAACAATCAAGGTGTAAAAATCAATGACATCGCTGGGTTTATTAAAATAAAAACTACTGCTGGAGCTCCTGCTTCAGGTGTAATAGGTGACATGGTATTCAATACATCTGACTCAAAAATATATATTTGTAAAACAACAAACACTTTTGTAGCAACAGCAGCATTGGCATAAACCTTATCTCCAGGTTAAAGGAGTAACAATCTAATCTAATCTAATCTAATTTAATACAGTATGTCTAACGAAATCGTTAAGAACCTTAACTTCGGTGATGAAGGTAAGAATAAAGTGTTCAAAGGAATAACAAAACTAACACAAGCCGTTAGCTCTACATTAGGGGCTAGCGGTAAGTGTGTTATGCTTGAAGACTCCTCAGGAAGACCATTAATAACTAAAGATGGTGTAACAGTAGCCAACTCAGTTACTTTATTAGACCCAGTGGAAAACATGGGTGCAACTCTACTAAAGCAAGCTGCAAGAAAAACTGTTGATGAAGCTGGTGATGGAACAACAACTGCTACGGTACTTGCACACGCAATACTTGAACAGGCGTTTCAAACTAAGGACTATAGCTCTAGAGAAATAAGAGACGGTATAAGCTCAGGAGTTGATAAGGTAATATCTTACCTAGAAAAGAAGTCTAAGCCAGTTAAAGGTTCTATGCTAAAGCATATTGCAACTATATCTTCTAATAACGACGAATACCTAGGTTCTTTAATAGCCAAGGCATTTGAAGACGTTGGCGAGAATGGAGTTGTTAGCATGGAAATAACTAATAATGAAACTACAACATCAGAAATAGTTGATGGTGCAGTATTAGCTAAGGGACTTAAGAGTACACACTTTGTAAACAACAAAGAAAAAGGTACTTGCGAGTTAAAAAATCCTTTAGTACTAATTGTAGAAAATAAAATACCAAACGTAAGAGCAGTACAGAGTATACTTGAGTACGTTATAAAGAATAAAAAAGAACTACTTATAATTGGTGAGGCCGATGATCAACTAGTAACAGCTTTAGCTATGAACGTTATGAAAGGCAATATTAAGGCCAACATAGTTGATTCACCTGACTACGGTGTAAACAGAAAGCAAATCTTAGAAGACTTTGCTGCACTAACTGGTGCTAAGGTTATTAATGAAGAACTAGGTGATGATATGGATCTTATAGAGCCAGATTACTTAGGCACATGTTTAAAATCAATAACAGACAATGAAGAAACTATTTTACAAGTTGATGGACTTAATGATGATGTTACAAGTCTCATTAAACAGGTTAAGCAAGAAATTAAAGAGACGAATATCCCTGGTAAGAAAGTTCAATTGGAAAAAAGGCTTTCTAGGCTTGCTGGAAAAGTGGGCGTCATTAAAGTTGGGGCAAACTCAGAAGTAGAGTTAAAAGAAAAGAGCGATAGAATAGAAGACGCAATATGCGCAACAAGAGCAGCTATAAAAGAAGGTATACTACCTGGCGGTGGAATAGCTCTACTAAATGCTGCTAATAAAATTAGGCCAAGTAACTTAGGTGAGGACTTGCTACTAAGAGCTATTAAGTCACCATTTGCTACTATAATGGGTAATGCTGGTATGGAGGATCTTAATCCACCTACGGTTGAAGGCAAAGGATACAATGTGGTTACAGGGAAAATGGTAAATATGATAAGCGCTGGTATTATTGATCCTTTGTTGGTTACCAAGAGTGCTTTGAAAAATGCAGCCTCTGTATCTAACACAATACTATCAACTGACTGTGTAATTAATAACTTAAGAGCATGAGGGCAGTAGGTAAGTATTTACTGATAGAACCAGTAAACGAAAAAGAAGTTTCTACTAAAGGTGGATTAATTCTAGCTGACAAGCATAGAGACGATATAAGATATAGAGAAGCTAAAGTAAAAACAATAGGTACTTTAGTTGAAGGTATAAAAGATAATGATGTTATATATTACGATAGACACGCAGGCTTCGATATGGAAGTTGACAAGGTAATATATAAGGTTATTAAAGAGTTTGATGTTGTTGTAGTTTTATGAGAAGACTAGAGGCCAACGATATAAGAGAATTAAATCTGTTAAAGCATTACAGGGTTATCAGACGCTGGGCTTGTAGAAACAATGGATTATCAAATGCAGATCTAGAGTTAATAATATATCTAGACTGCGTTGGCCTTTTTAATAGACTTGATTTTATTCAAGGTGTTTACTCTTACAGTTGGGACAACAGAAGATGGGCTAGATTCAAGAAGGAAGGATGGATAACTGTTTTTGCTAAAAGAAATAGAACAACTACAAAGAGTAATGTATATAAGGTATCGATCAAAGGTAAACAATTAATAAGTAGAATATACAGAATAATGCTAGGTGAGGAGGACATACCTATCACCAAAGTATCTAAAGGTAAAACATATACAGATAAAGTACTAACACAATCTATTAAATATATAAACAAAGATAAATTAATATAAAATGGCATACAAACAAAATGGAATAAACATCCTTGGTACAGGGCTCGGTGGAAAAGAAACCGACACGAACAGAGGTAAAGGTCTTGGTGGAGACGAAATACAAAGAACATTTGGTAAAACAATTGAAGTACCAACAAAAGTACCAAAAGCACAAAGAGTACGACAAAATAACCAAACATCACTTGATGGCGCTGCTGATTTTAAGAACTCAATGGATGCAATGCCGGTAAGGGGCATACCAGGTAAAACTGCTAACACATCAAAACCAGATGGCCTTGAAAAAGCACGTAATCGTGGTAATAACCTTCCAGCTGGAAATTCTTTTACTGATCTTGGCATAGCTACTGCAAAAAACATATTGTCAGGTGCAAAAGAAGGTATTAATAGGTTTAAAGAAAAAAGAGCGGCAATAAAAGGTGTTAAGAATCAGTTTAAAACTGAAAAAAATAAAAAGCCTAGTGAAGATGGAAGAAGCATAATGACTGATGCTGTAAAAACCAGTGTTAAAAACATAAAAGACCAACAGGCACCAACGCGGTTTACAAAGGCTCAAACTGTTAAGCCAAAAGCTAGCACAGCTGCCAGCACTAGTATAAAAACCAAAGGAATGGCAATTAAGCCTAATAATATAGTAGAGAGACCTAAACCTGTTTCTCGATACGAAGGGAAAATGGAGGCGTACGATACAAAACAGAAAGCAGCTCAACAAAAGCGAAGAGAAGACGGATTTAATAAGCCTGGACAACAACCTGTACACCCTAACATGCAGCATCATCCTGATAGATTTGATCGAAAACCAACCGCTGCTGAAATTAAAGCTTCTCGACCTAAAAGCTACGAAGGGAAACAGGAGAAATACGAGGCTAAACAAGCAGCTGATAAAAGAAACAAGGCATATCAAGATAAGGTAAAATCAGGTAATTTTAATATGAGCAAGTACTTCTAAATATGAAAAACATAATAAATCAATTAGGTACAGCTGCTGTGGATCCGTTAACTGGCATGCCAATAGCGCAAGCTGCTGATCCGGTACAAACTAACAATGCTGTAGGGCCAACTGCTCCAATAGCTAGAAACCCAGCAGATCCAACTGGTACAATAGAGACTACTAATCCAAATGACTTAAACTTTAATCCTTCTACTAGAAATGCTGCACTTATGATGTATGGTGGCAAAGAAGCTAGAGGCGTAAAACAATAGATTATGAAAAGTAAAAACATGGTTAAAACAAAAAGAGCATATTCTACAGCTCAAGGTTCTAATGCTATTTGGGATGGTCCGTTAAATATGGATAATCAACCAAGAGGATATGGATCTAGTAGTGGATGCAAAGGCATTCAACTTTTAGCTAAGAATATGCCAATGTATAAAGCTGGACCTATAACTGAAAAAGCCAAAGGCTTAGACGGTGAGGGTATGAACTAGTGTATATGGACAGTATAAGCAAACATATATCTTACAAAGAGGGTACGAGAAGCTCAACAGCCGTAAGATTAGGCATTAAGAATGATCCTAACGACACAGAACGGTTAGCTATGTGTACTTTGTCAAAAAACATATTTGAACCTCTTAGAGATCATGTATGTGGTCCTATTAGAATTAATAGCTTTTTTAGAAGCGCTGAATTGAATAAGAAGATTGGTGGAAGTTCTACTTCCCAACACTGTAAAGGTGAAGCATTTGACTTAGACGATTCTTATGGTCACAAGACAAACGCTGAGATGTATGCTTATATTAAAGCTAACTTAAGTTTTGACCAAATGATATGGGAGTTCGGTAATGAGGATAATCCTAATTGGATTCATGTGTCATATGTTTCTGAAGAAGAAAACAGAGGCCAATGCTTAAGAGCTTATAAAGAAAATGGTAAAACTAAATACTCTATAATATAATGCCTTACATACAACCATCAAGTCCGCTACTAGCTAAATCATATTCGCCACCAAGAAATAAGAAGTCTGGTAACTTTGCAGAAGTTAAAAAAGGTGGTGGTACTGGTAGTAAAGCTGGAGGAGGAATGACAGCTAAAGGTGTAGCTGCATACAATAAGAAAACAGGTGGCAATTTAAAAACAGCTGTTACAACACCTCCATCTAAGTTAAAGAAAGGTAGTAAGGCATATAAAAGACGTAAGTCATTTTGCGCTAGGTCTGGGGGCTGGAAAAGTGAAAGAGGTTTGGCTGCTAGAAGAAAATGGAATTGCAAATAATTAAATAAACAAACATGAACAAAGCAGAAAAGTACGACATTAAAGAAGCTAGTAACCCTGAGTTAACTAAAAAAGCTAGAAAAAACTACGCTGACAACGCTCAGCATAACGTAAAGAAATACGATGGCCCTAAAGCAGTAGCCGCTACTGTTGCTACGGTAATGCCTATGGTAAAAGAATTTTTAGGCAAAGACAAAAAGGGTAAGCCTAAAACAGCAATGGATGCAGCAAAACAATCTAATTCTGGAGAAAGTCGTGGTGACAAGATGGTAGACATAATGAGTAGCATATCAATGAGAGGAACCTCTATGGGTTCTGGTGTTAATATGAAATCAGGATGTCAAGTATCTAAGCACATGAATAGATAGCATGCCTTTTAAGCTAAGTAATCCTCCGTACAAAGAAGACTTACCAGTTTATCAAGCTAACTTAGGCAAAGGTATTTTAGGGCAAGCTAATAAGAACGGTACTGTCCTTGTTAATAGTGAGCTTGACCCTAAGTTCCACAATGATGTTATAAGTCATGAGAAGGTACACATTGATCAAATGATGCGTGGTGACTTAGACTATGATGACAAAAACATATACTGGAAAGGAAAAGCTCATTCTAAGAAAGACAAGAAGATAGCTATGGCTTCACCAAGCAATTCACCTTGGGAGGCTGAAGCTTACATGAGGTCTGGTACTAAGTATAAAGATAGTAAATACAATGTCTAAGAAAAAATTTAACGAAACTAAGGTAGGTGAGTTTATAAAAAACAAAGCGCCACAACTATTAGATATTCTAAGTGGAATACTACCTGACTTAGGTGGTTTAGGTGTAGTTAAAAGATTAATATCTAAAGATAAATCTATACCTGTCAAAGACAAGGAAACTGCACTTAAGTTACTAGAGCAGGATATGGTTGAAATGCAAGAGGTTACAAAACGTTGGGACTCAGATATGAAATCTGATTCTTGGCTTAGTAAGAACACCAGACCTCTTTCATTAGTGTTTTTAACAGTAATGGCTGTAGCTCTTATTTGGGTTGACAGTGTTGAGAATACACCTTTTACGGTTAGCGCTGGATGGGTTAATCTACTACAAACTTTACTTACAACAGTTTACATTGCTTACTTTGGTTCAAGAGGAGCAGAAAAATGGAAAAATATAGGTAATAATAAGTAATAATATAATCAAATCAAATTTAATACAATGAGAATTACTGACGAAGAATTAAAATCAATTCGAGATCAACAAACTAAAATTGCTGAAGTTAAGCAAGACTTAGGGACTTTAGAAATTAGAAAGCACGAAGTAATGAATATCTTTTTTGAGATCAACAAAGAGGTTGAGTCTACTAAAAAAGAATTAGAAAAAAATTACGGCCGTGTTAACATCAACCTTGAAGACGGTAGTTTTACTGAAATTGAGGAAAAAGTTACTGAGTAATGTCAAGTGTTATAAGAAAGATCAGCATAGGAGCTGACTACAAAAGCGACGCAATGCATTATGCTGTTTCACAGCAGGTGTATGGTGGTCATGAAATATCTAATATTCTCTTTGAAGAGAAAGATAACTCTTATAACATTTACATAAAAAAGAACAACGAGATATTACCGTGGAAGAAGTTTAATTCTAACATGGCTATATCCGTTGAATACGACCTACAGTACAATGAAAGAGTCTGATGAGCATTTTCTTGTTGGCTTTTGTTTTGGTATTCTGGTTGTATTTGTTGTAAAGTTTATTCTTGATACCATATGAAAAGTGTACACGATTTTATTGTTAAGCCTATTGATAGTAGGTATAACAACACAGTAAAGGTTGGTGACGTAGATCTTGTAACTAACACAAGAATAGAAGAATTTAAAAGCGTAAGTAAAGTAGCAGAGGTTGTTGCTTTACCTATACTATTAGATACAGATATAAAGATTGGTGACAAGGTTATTGTCCACCACAATGTATTCAGAAGATTCTACGATATAAGAGGTAACGAAAAAAACAGTAGAAGTTTTATCAAAGAAGATTTGTATGCTTGTTCTGCAGATCAGATATATATGTATGGAGACAATAGAGGACATCTAGACTATTGTTTTGTAAAACCTTTAGTAAACTATGACATCTTTGTTTTAACTAAAGAGAGACCATTATTAGGGGTTTTAAAATACGGCAACAAACAACTAGATTCACTTGGTGTAAATAAAGAAGATTTAGTTTCTTTTAGACCAACGTCTGAATTTGAGTTTATTATAGATGGAGAATTATTATATTGTATGAAATTAAATAACATTGTAGCCAAGCATGAACGTAAAGGAAACGAAGAAGAATATAATCCTAGCTGGGCAAAAAGCAGTTGAGGAATTAATAAAAGTTGCTAAAGAAGCTATCGTTGATAGCGGAGAAGATATTACTGCTGACAGATTAAAGAACGCAGCGGCAACTAAGAAGCTAGCAATATTTGATGCTTTTGAGATATTAAATAGGATACAGGAGGAAGAGTCGATGCTAGACGATAGTAAAAAGCAAGAGAGCAAGAAGCAAAGTAATTTTAAAGGCTTTGCTGAAGGTAGAGCTAAAATAGGTTAGTATGTACGAACAGAGTTTATATAAAGTACTACATAACCATATAAAGCCATCTACGCTTAAAAAGCGTAATAGGTATAAATCCTGGAAGTATGGATACGATGAAGAACACGATATAATTGTCATAAGTAAAACTGGTGAAATAGGTGAAGTATACGAAATACAAAACCTTAAAATAGCTTTACCAGCTGAGTTTCAAACTCACAACTTTAAAGACAAAAAATGGGGTAAAACTGATTATCCAAAAGAATTAAGTAGAATTAAAACTATATTTGATTGGAAGGAATATCCCGACGAGTTCAAGGAAGAATGGTATGATTATATTGAAAAAGAGTTTGAAAGACGCGAGAATGGGTTTTGGTTTACTAACAACGGTAATCCTACTTATATTACTGGTTCTCACTACATGTATTTGCAATGGTCAAAAATTGACGTTGGCGAGCCAGACTTTAGAGAATCAAATAGACTTTTCTACATATTCTGGGAGGCCTGTAAGGCAGATACAAGATGCTTTGGAATGTGCTACCTCAAGAATAGACGGAGTGGCTTTTCATTCATGTCATCTGGAGAAATTGTCAACCTTGCTACAATGTCAACTGACTCAAGGTATGGTATACTATCCAAGTCAGGACCTGATGCAAAGAAAATGTTCACCGACAAAGTCGTACCAATATCAGTTAACTACCCGTTCTTCTTCAAACCCATACAAGACGGTATGGATAGACCAAAGACAGAACTTGCATATAGGGTACCAGCCTCAAAGCTTACAAGAAGGAAGCTTGATACTAACGACAGACCGGAAGATCTCGATGGGTTGGATACTACGATTGATTGGAAGAATACAGGTGACAACTCCTATGATGGAGAGAAACTTAAGTTACTAGCTCACGATGAGTCTGGTAAATGGGAGAGACCAAATAACATACTTAACAACTGGAGAGTAACTAAAACCTGCCTTAGACTTGGTAGTAGAATAGTTGGTAAGTGTATGATGGGTTCAACTTCAAACGCTTTAGATAAAGGCGGTGACAACTTTAAAAAATTATACAATGCCTCAGACGTTACAGCAAGAAACAATAACGGACAGACTGCTTCTGGATTATACTCTTTGTTCATACCTATGGAATGGAATTACGAAGGATACATTGATGCTTATGGATTACCTGTATTCGATACGCCAGAGAGACCAGTTAAAGATCCGTATGGAACAGTTATTTCACAAGGAGTCATTGACTACTGGAACAACGAAGTTGATGGATTAAAGCAAGACCAAGATGGTTTAAATGAATTCTACAGGCAGTTTCCAAGAACAGAGCAACATGCATTTAGAGACGAAGCTAAAGAGTCTTTATTTAACTTAGCTAAAATATACCAACAAATAGATTACAATGAATCTATGGCATCTAGTAGTTTAGTTACTAAAGGTAATTTTCAGTGGGAGAATGGTATAAAAGATACAAGAGTAATGTTTATGCCAAACAAAGGTGGTAGATTCAACATAACTTGGATTCCACCTAAAAGCCTACAAAACAGGGTTATAGACAAAGGTGACTCTAAATATCCTGGTAATGAACACTTAGGCGCTTTTGGCTGTGACAGCTATGATATATCTGGCACAGTAGATAGAAGAGGTTCTAATGGAGCATTACACGGGCTAACTAAGTTTAGTATGGATGATGCACCATCTAATCACTTTTTTTTAGAATATATATCTAGACCTCAGACTGCTGAGATATTCTTTGAGGATATACTAATGGCCTGTATATTTTATGGCATGCCTATACTTGCAGAGAATAACAAGCCTAGACTTCTATATCACTTCAAGAGAAGAGGTTATAGAGGTTTTTCAATGAATAGACCTGATAAGAATTACAATAAGCTATCAGTAACAGAGAGAGAGATAGGTGGAATACCTAACTCAAGTGAGGATATAAAGCAAGCTCATGCTGCTGCTATTGAGACTTATATAGAGGAACTAGTAGGAATACTAGGTGATGATGAAGTAGGGGATGTATACTTTCAAAGAACGCTAGAAGATTGGTCTAGGTTTAATATAAATAACAGAACAACACACGATGCGTCTATAAGCTCTGGTCTAGCCATAATGGCTTGCAATAGAAATAGATACGCACCAATGAATAGGATAGTAAGAAAAAATATAAATCTAGGACTGAAGATGTATGACAATACAGGACAGATTTCAAAAATAAAAAATTAAATGAACGTAGGCGCAAATCCAAACAGTGTATTTCCTAGCCAAGTAGTTAGTGATGAAGAAAAATCAAGCTTTGAGTACGGTGTTCAAGTTGGACGCGCTGTAGAGTCAGAGTGGTTTAGACAAGGTGGAGCAGGTAATAGGTTCTCACTAAACTATAATTATTTTCATACATTAAGACTATATGCTAGAGGTGAACAGCCTGTACAGAAGTACAAAGATGAATTAGCTATTAATGGTGATTTATCTTACTTGAACTTAGACTGGAAGCCAGTACCTGTTATATCTAAATTTGTTGATATAGTATCTAATGGTATGACAGAAAAGTCTTTTGATATAAAGGCTTACGCTCAAGATCCAGAGTCTATACAGAAAAGAACTAAGTACGCTGAGTCAGTGCTTCAAGATATGCTTGCTAAGGAGGATTTAATTAAACTTAACGAGCAGATTGGTCTTGATGGATTCTCAACAGATGATCCAGATAGTTTACCTCAAAATAAAGAAGAGTTAGCTTTGCACATGCAAATGGATTATAAGCAGGCTATAGAAATAGCTAACGAAGAAGTTATAAGCCAAGTACTAGCTAAGAACAAGTATGATGAGATAAGAAAAAGATTTAACTATGATCTAACTGTATTAGGTATAGGTTCTGTTAAAACAACTTGGAACAAAGCTAATGGCGTAGTTGTTGAATACTGCGATCCATCTAACATGGTTTATTCTTATACTGATGACCCTAACTTTGAAGACGTATACTACGTAGGTGAAGTTAAGTCTATATCTATACCAGAGCTAAAAAAGCAATTTCCAAATATTCCAGAAGAAGAGTTAAGAAGAATAGAGAAGATGCCTGGAAACAGACAGTATATAACTGGTTGGAATGCTTATGACGAAAACACTGTTCAGATTTTATACTTTGAATATAAGACTTACAACAACCAAGTATTTAAAATTAAGCAAGGGCCAAATGGCCTAGAAAAAGCCATACAAAAAACAGATTCATTTGATCCACCTGAGAATGATACATTCAAAAAGGTTTCAAGAAGTATAGAGGTTTTATACAGTGGCGCTAAAATACTTGGTACAAATACTATGCTTAAGTGGGAGTTAGCAGAGAACATGACTAGACCTTTCGCTGATACAACAAAGGTGGAAATGAACTATGTGATCTGTGCACCAAGAATGTACAGAGGCAAAATAGATTCTATAGTAAGTAAGATTACTGGGTTTGCTGATATGATTCAACTAACGCATTTAAAATTACAACAAGTAATGTCTAGGATGGTTCCAGATGGAGTGTTCCTAGATGTAGATGGTTTAGCTGAGGTTGACTTAGGCAACGGGACAAACTATAACCCTGCTGAAGCATTAAACATGTACTTCCAAACTGGTAGTATATTAGGTAGGTCATTAACGCAAGATGGTGAACTAAATAGAGGTAAGGTACCAGTACAAGAATTACAGTCATCAAGTGGAGGTGCTAAGATACAATCTTTAATACAGACATATCAGTATTACTTACAAATGATAAGGGATGTGACTGGGCTTAACGAAGCAAGAGATGGTTCTACACCAGATAAAGATGCTTTGGTTGGACTTCAAAAATTAGCGGCTAACCAATCCAACGTAGCAACTAGGCATATATTACAGGCTAGTAGTTACATAACACTTAGAGCATGTGAGAACATATCTAAGCGCGTTGCTGATTCACTAGAGTTTTCTTTAACAGCTAACTCACTAGAGAACAGTATATCAAGATATAACGTTGGTACTCTACAAGAGATAAGAAACTTAAACCTACATGACTTTGGCATATTCTTAGAATTAGAACCAGAGGAGCAGGTTAAAGCTCAGTTAGAACAAAACATACAAGTTGCTTTACAAGCTGGTGGTATTGACTTAGAAGATGCAATAGACATAAGGCAAGTAAATAATATGCAGCTTGCTAATGAGATGCTAAAGCAGAGAAGAAAAAGAAAGCAGCAAGCAGCTCAACAAGCTCAACAAGCTAATATCCAAATGCAAGCACAGGCTAATGCAGAAGCATCAGAGAGATCAGCTTTAGCAGAGGTACAGAAACAACAAGCGTTAACAGCTGAAAAAGTAAGCATTGAGCAAGCTAAGTCTCAGTTTGAAATACAAAGAATGCGTACTGAAGCTCAGATAAAGAGAGACTTAATGGAGGAGGAGTTTAACTTTAACGTGCAGCTTGCACAGGTAAGAGCAAATGCTGAGACATCTAAAGAAAAAGAGATGGAAGACAGAAAAGATAAGAGAGTAAAGATACAAGGGACTCAACAGTCTGAATTAATAGATCAAAGACAAAACAATTTATTACCAAAGAACTTTGAGTCTGCAGGTAATGATACTTTAGGTGGATTTGGTTTAGATCAGTTTGGCCCAAGATAATTTTTTTAATTTATATTATATTATATTATGTCAGAAGAAGTAAAACAAGAGGGGGATTTTAAAATTAAAAAGAAACCTTCTATGAAAAAACTGGTTAAAGAACCAGAGGTAACTAAGGTAGATTTATCTGCTAAAAAAGAAGCAGAGCCCGATGTTATTAAAGTTGAAATAAAATCAGAAGATGAAGTTCAAGAGCAAGTTGAAGAGGTAGTTGAAGAGGTAGTATCAAATGATAATATCGAGGACACAACTACAGACGATGACGTGCAAGTGCTTCAAGAAATAACAGACGAAGAAGAAAAAGAAGAAGAGGTGGTAGCTGATACTGTTGAAGAGTCAGTGGAAACTAAAAAGCTTTTACCTGAAAACATAGAGAAACTTGTTTCTTTTATGGATGATACAGGTGGTAACATCGAAGACTATGTTAGATTAAATGCTAACTACGATGACATCGATAGTAAGACTTTGTTAAAAGAATATTACATAAAAAATAAACCTCATTTAGACGAGGAAGAAATAGCCTTTATGCTGGAAGATAAATTCGAATATGACGAAGATATTGACGAGGAAAGAGAAATACGTAAGAAAAAGCTTGCGTTTAAAGAAGAAGTTGCAGAAGCCAAAGGCTTTTTGAAAGACTTGAAGAGTAAATACTACGACGAGATTAAGTTAAGACCGGGCGTAACTCAAGAGCAGAAAAAAGCTGTAGACTTCTTTAACCGATATAATGAAGAGAAGCAGATAGCTAATGACAAGTTACAAAGGTTTCAAAAAGGTACATCTGAATTACTTAACGATGATTTCAAAGGTTTTGATTTTAATGTCGGAGAGAAAAAATTTAGGTATAACATTAGCAACCCTAGTAAAACAGCCAAAGAACAATCTAGTATATCAAACTTTGTTGGGAAGTTCCTAGACAAAAAAGGTGAGGTATCAGATCAGAAAGGTTACCATAAAGCTTTGTATGCCGCTTCAAATGTAGATAAGATTGCAAACCATTTTTACGAACAAGGTAAGGCTGACGCTATAAAGGATGTTGTCAGTAGTTCTAAGAACATATCTGATAAGCCTAGACAAGCAGCAAGCGACAGTGTTTTTATTAATGGCCTAAGAGTTAAGTCTATAAATGGAGTAGATTCTTCAAAACTTAAAATTAAAAAATCACAATTTAACAATTAAAAACTAAAAAAATGGGACAATTTATTCCTAATGCTGCTGATCCACTTGGTAAGTTTAGCATTACACCTATGCCAAAAAAAATGGCATTAGAATCAAATTATTTAAGCTTTACTGACGGAACAAATGACTTTGCTCAACAGTATTTGCCAGAAATTTATGAGGCTGAAGTAGAGCGATACGGAAACAGAACTTTATCTGGATTCTTACGTATGGTTGGAGCTGAAATGCCAATGACTTCTGATCAAGTTGTTTGGTCAGAACAAGAAAGACTACACATTGGATATGAAAATTCTGCAACTGGTGCAGTAACTGTATCTAATGCAGCAAGCGCAACGTCAACAATTACGTTTGCTGGTACTGCTTTGGATGATAATAATGAAACATCAATTAGAGTTGGTAACACAATTGTTGTTACTAATCCAGCAACTGATATTACACTTAAATGTTATGTTGTTACTGCAACAGGTACCACTATTACTGTTAAGTCATACACTACCGCTACTTTAACTACTATCGGAAACGTTGGTGTTAACTTATTTGTTTATGGCTCTGAGTTTGGTAAAGGAACGCTTGGCATGTTAGGTTCGCTTGACGCTCAATTTAAGCAATTTGATAACAAACCTATTATAATCAAAGACAACTATGAGATCAATGGATCTGATACTGCTCAAATTGGTTGGGTTGAAGTTGCCACTGAAGATGGAACAAATGGATACTTATGGTATCTAAAGTCTGAAGGCGAAACTAGACTACGTTTTCAAGATTACTTAGAAATGGCAGTCGTTGAAGGTGAGAAAAAAGCTGCTACATCTACTGCACCAGTCGATGGTACTCAAGGTCTATTTTCTGCTATTGAAGAGCGAGGCAATGTATACCAAAACTATGCAAGTGGTGCAGGTGTTGGCGGAGCTGGAACTAGAAGCGCATTAAGTGATTTCGATCTTATTCTTCAAAATCTTGATAAGCAAGGAGCTATTGAAGAGAACATGTTGTTCTTAAACAGATCTACTGCTTTGGATTTTGATGATATGTTAGCTGCTCAGAACTCTTATGGTGCTGGCGGTACTTCTTACGGAGTATTTGAAAACTCTGAAGAAATGGCATTGAACTTAGGTTTTGCTGGTTTCCGTAGAGGTTCTTATGATTTCTACAAAACTGACTGGAAATATCTAAATGATGCTACTACCAGAGGTTTAGTTGATAACATTAAAGGAGTATTAGTTCCTGCTGGAACAAGTACTGTTTATGATCAAATGTTAGGTACTAATATCCGTCGTCCATTCTTACACGTACGTTACAGAGCTTCTGAAGCTGATGATCGTAGAATGAAGTCTTGGATTACTGGATCTGTTGGAGGTGCTCAAACTTCTAGCTTAGATGCTATGACTGTTAACTTTTTATCTGAAAGATGTTTAGTTACTCAGGCTGCTAACAATTTCGTATTGTTCACTGGAGCTGCATAAGCATTATTATTATAAGAAACTTGAGGTCGTAATGTGCGGCCTCAAGCTTTCTTTTTTTTATTAAATTTTATTTTATATTATGAAAACAAAAGAAAAACAACAAGTTAAATGGGAGATTAAAGATAGAATGTATTATCTTAACAATGACAAATCCCCACTAACATTTACATTAGCATCAAAACACTCTCAATTATTTCCACTTCTCTATTTCGATGAGGAGTTAAGTTACGAAAGAGAATTAAGATATGCTACTAACCAAATATCTCCATTTGTAGATAAACAAGAAGGTGCAGTAACATTAGCGCATATTGTTTTTAGAGACGGAGTATTAATGGTTCCTAAAGAAAAACAAAACCTTCAAAAGCTTTTATCTTTATACCACCCACAAAGATCTAATACATATTTAGAACAAGATGAGGTTGCTAACGCTATAGATGAGCTAGAAGATATAGAGCTTGAAGTAGAAGCGCTAAACTTAGCTATGACATTAGAAGTTGATCACGCTGAAGCTATAGTTAGAACTGAGTTAGGTAGTGCAGTATCTAAGATGACAACTAAAGAGTTAAGAAGAGACCTTATGTTGTTAGCTAAAAATAACCCAGCGTTATTTATAAGCTTAGCTAAAGATGAGAATGTAGAACTTAGAAGTTTTGGCATTAGAGCTGCTGAAGCAGGTATTATTAGCTTATCACAAGATCAAAAAACGTTTAAATGGGCAACGAATGGTAAGAAACTAATGACAGTTCCATTTGATGAACATCCATACTCTGCATTAGCTAGTTGGTTTAAGACTGATGAAGGAATGCTAGTATACAAAAGTATAGAGAAAAAGTTCTCTTAACATGTAACTATAATTTATGACTTTAGGTCACTCCTTTCCGGGGTGGCCTTTTGTTGTAATTAAAATAAAATATTAATATGGCAATAAATGTAAATACAGTATATAAGACTGTGTTATTAATACTTAACAAAGAACAAAGGGGTTACGTTACTCCAGATGAGTTTAATAAAATTGCCGCACAAGTTCAGTTAGAAACATTTGAACAATATGGCGAAGACTTAAATCAGCAACTACGTGTACCTCAAACAGATACAGACTATGCAGATAGAGTCGCTGCTGTTGACGAACACCTTTCTATATTTAAAACATCAGGCGTTGCAACATTTGTTCCACCTGCAGGATCAGTACCGGCTCATTTTTCTTTGCCTACTACTGATATTTATGGTAACACCGTAGATCTTTACAGACTAGGCGTCGTTAACTATAAAGAAGAAGTCGAACTCCAAAGACTTCAAAGAATGGATTTTTATAACATTCAAAAATCTCCATTAACCAAATCAACAGAATCATTTCCAACATACTTACTTGAGAGCGATAGAATATTTGTAAAGCCAAGTACTATTATTTCTAGTGTAAACTGTGACTTCTTGAGAAAACCTATTGATCCAATATGGGCATTTACAGTTGGCGCCGTTGGTCAATACTTATATGATTCGGTTAACTCAATCGACATAGAGCTAGATGTATCAGAACAAACAAGTTTTATACTAAAGACATTGTTTTACTTCGGTGTAGTTGTAAAAGATCCACAAATCATTCAAGTTGCTGCCACTCAAATGCAGCAAGAAGAAAACAACAAAAAAAGCTAATAAGATATGCCAAATCCAAATGGTGGTTTAATAACCCAAACAAACGCACAATATTATTCTGGACAACAGGCTTTTATTGGTAATGCTATAACGGTTGACTTTACTTGTACATTCACCGTTAATCTAGTTGCTGCAATACCTAATGTTTCAGATACTAATTTTTCAGTAACTGTAGGTGGAGTTGTTGTGACGAACTACACATTATTAGCTACACCTAATAATACTATAAGGTTTGCCGCTGCACCTGCTTTAGGCGCTACTATTGTAGTTTTATTAAATACCACAGCGCTAAGACAGAACTATGGTAGCTATCAATACACAAGCTTAAATGACGTTATAAATAATTTCATTGTAGCATATGTTGGAGCTGGTAAACTAATACCTAGCGTTAAAAGAACTGATGTTATATTTCATGCTAAGCGTGGTATGCAAGAATTTAGCTATGATACACTAAGAGCTGTTAAATCACAAGAGCTTACTATGTCACCTAGCTTAACTGCTATCATACCTCAAGACTATGTAAACTACGTTAGAGTATCTTATATAGATGGACTAGGTGTGAAAAGAATTATATACCCAAACAATAACCTAACTATAAATCCAGCGGAGGCGCTTATACAGGACAATCAAGGTGTGCCAACCCAAGACGCAAATGGTGAAAATATAGAAAGCGATCCAGCGAAAACCGTAGAAAGATGGAGAGCTGCTGATCAATCAAGAATAACTGGATTATTTAGTAGCAATCAACTTAACAACGGTGTTGATGTTAACAGTTACCTTGATAATAATTTATACTGGGGTGGTATGAATGGACAAAGATATGGTGAGCAACCAGAGCTAACTCAAAGAAATGGATGGTTTGGTATAGACGAAGCTAGAGGGGTATTTACTTTTTCTAGCAATCTAAAGGACGTAATGATCACCATAGAATACATCTCTGATGGTTTAGCATATGATTTGGATACTAGAGTCCCTAAGATGATAGAAGAGGCTATGTATGCGCATATAGGCCATGCAATAATAGCTAGTAGAATAAACCAACCTGAATATGTTGTAAGTAGACTTAAAAGAGAAAGAAGTGCTAAGCTTAGAAATGCTAAGATAAGGTTGTCTAATATAAAAATTGAAGAAATATCTCAGGTTATGAGAGGTAAATCTAAATGGATAAAATCTTAATATATGGCAGAGGTTAAGAATACTTTTATAGGGGGTAAGATGAATAAGGATCTTAACCCTAGATTAGTTTCAAATAGAGAATACATAGATGCAAGAAATGCATCAGTGATGAACTCTGAGAATGATAACTCAGGAGTCTTACAGAATGTACATGGTAATATAACTTTGACTGACTTCGGTCTAACAGATGTTGGTCTTGATATAATAGGGTTTTACGTAGATACTATTAATAATAGGTTGTTTGCATTTATAACTAATTGGAATGATACATCTACTGATAGACTGTCTAACTTTGCACCAGCAACGTCTAGTCATTATATATATGTATACAATAACAATACGAACACTTATAGCAAGTTAGTTGAGGGTAATTTTTTAAATTTCTCAAAAGCAAGTCCTGTATTAGGTATAAATCTACTAGAAGACTTATTGTTTTTCACTGACAATAGAAACCAACCAAGAAAGATAAACGTAACCACAGCTACTGCAGATGCTACTTACTACTCTAAAGAAGAGCACATTTCTGTAGCAAAGTATTACCCATTTAACGCACCTGTGTTTTCAAAGTACAAAACAAACAGAGGTTTGATTGTTGGCTCACAGCTAATGATAACATCAAACATGAGCGTTACTTACCAAGTAACCCCGCAAACATTCACTAATATAGATGGTAAAGGAGCTAGCATAGAGATTACAACTGGATTTCCTTTATCAACACCAGCTATAATTTTAACTGCAGTTGTTACTGTTGCTGGCGCTGGTAATTACTCAGCAGGTGATGTTATAACTTTAAATAACGTAAATGGGGCTGCGGATCCACAAGATTCTTTTACCTTTCAAATTCTTTCAGAAAACATAGAGCAAGATCCTACTATGGAAGATGTTGTAAGTGAATACTTACCTTACACAGCACAAGCATCAGCATCAGCATCAACTAGTGCAAATATAGTATTAGCAGATGTTACAGGATCTATAACCTCTAGTATGCTTGTAGAGGGAGATGGTATACCAAGCGACACCACTGTTGTCAGTTTTTCTAATCCAAACTTAGTAGTTAGTCAATCTGTTAATGTCGCTGCAGCAGCTAACCTACAGTTTAGTCTACAAAATCCAGACTTTTCTACTACTTTTAGTGGTGATGTAGATTTTACGAAAGATAAGTTTATAAGGTTTGCCTATAGGTTTAAGTATGATGACGATGAGTATTCTATAATATCGCCGTTCTCTCAACCAGCTTTTATACCTAAGCAAGATGGTTATTTCTTAGGTCAAAACCCTAATAGTTATTTAGCTGAAGGTAAGTCAGATGAGATAGACGCGTTTAAGAGCTCTATAATTTCTTTTTTCGAGAACAAAGTTAACAAGGCAGTGGTAACTATAGACTTACCTAATGGTATCAACACTGTGGGTGATTTAATTACAGGATTAAAAGTAAAAGAAGTAGATATAATATATAAAGAATCTGATGCATTGTCATTAAAAGTATTAGATACACTAACTTCGGTACAGCTAAACACTTCAGAGATACAGTTAGCTTACACGTATAATTCTCAAGCACCAATTAAAACATTACCTAGCAATGAGTTAAGTAGAGTTTCAGATAAAGTGCCTATAAGAACTAAGTCACAGGAAATAGCCTCTAACAGAGTTATATATGGTAACTATTTAGTTAGATTTAAAAGACAATCAAACATAGATTTTACTTTACTTCAAAGCGAAAAATATGCCTTAGGTGTAAATAACTCTATAAACCAGCAACAATATCCAAACCATAACTGCAAGCAGAACAGATCGTATAAAGTTGGTATAGTTTTATGTGATATTTTTGGAAGGCAGTCAGACGTTATAACAGCGCCTGGCGCGTCCACTATATACAACAAGTACTTTACTGGTACTCAAATATCAGCAACAGACACTTACTTAGGTAATTCATTAAAGATTGAATTCAATGAGGCTATAGCTGCTGGCGAGATAGGATTATATAGCGCCACAAACCCATTAGGTTGGTATAGCTATAAAGTAGTTGTTCAGCAGAAAGGTCAAGATTACTACAATGTATTTCTACCTACAATATTAAACAACACACCGCAAAGTGAGTTTGCTGTAAACATAACGACCAATCAAACTGATTTTGTTGACGGTACATATACAGGTGAAGTATCTGTAACTACAGGATACACCACAGACAGCGCTGATGGCAATAATATGATCATCACCATTATTGTTTCTGGTAACACAGTTACTAAGGTTACTGTAGACCAATCTGGCACTAGATATAGAACAGGTGATCAGATATTTGTGACTGGTAATGGCGGTGTTCTTGGTGGAAGCAGTGGTAACTTACTATTAACATTGAGCACATCTTCCATAACAGATACTAAAGACTTATCATTTATAACACTACTAGGTGACAATATAAATAAAGTTCCAAGAGACTTAAACGAAGTAGGACCACTACAAGTACAGTTTAATAGTTCTCTTAATATCTTTCCTAGAGTACACAATACTGACTACGATACTGTAGTAGGTACTAATAAGCAGTACTTAACTGCTAAGACACCTGATAAAGTTGTTCTAATAGGCCAAAGAGATGATTTAGGTTTAGATAAGTCAATAGAAGGTCA
>TARA_R110001632_G_C11364042_1_pt1 | contig 19868 bp, 17 predicted proteins | sample TARA_R110001632 | Tara Oceans TARA_R110001632 (sample SAMEA4398266) | marine metagenome | biome: Polar Biome; feature: [SRF] surface water layer (ENVO:00010504); material: water (ENVO:00002006), including particulate matter (ENVO:01000060) such as... | depth 5 m
CGCACAATGCTATTCCTGCATGAGAAACCTAATCTCCCTCTTGCCGGAAAATCCTACCAAACTCCCATTCAGAAGAAGGGCTATCCTCAATCGCGCGGCGACCGGGGTAGCCCTTTTTTTATGTCTGGCATTTACTTCATGGTAAGTTTTAATTAGCCATGCTGAAGATCGTTATTATATTGCCTAATGCTACATTCGTACTTATGGAGTGTGCACTTCAACTACGTGACTTAGGCGCGCCTTTATAATCCTTCTAAAACGGTCAGCAAGTTCTCGAAAAAATACCCGCGAAGGGGATGTATTTCGCCAAGCGAGTGCATGCTGACGGAGTATGGGTTTATCTTTTATTTCACATACGTGAAGTGACTCTGGTACGTGCATTTCTGAGTGCACATATAAACCAGGTAAAAATGCTGCGCCCATGCCCATTACGACCATTTGGCGTAACGTATCTAAACTCGTTCCTTCATAATCTTGTTGTAATACAGCCCCTAACTCATTACAGATGTCTAACACTTGATGGTGAAAATGGTGTTTATCCTCTAATGTGAGGATTGTTTGTCCTTTAAGATGTCTCGGTTCTATCAGTAAGTCTTTACTCATCGGATGCTCGCTAGAAAGCACTAGTTTAAGAGGTTCGGTAAACAACGGTTCGGTGACAAAATCGTCAGGAAGGCTAGAAAAGGGAGAAATAATGAGATCATAGTCCCCTTTGTACAATCCAGTATATAGCTCGCTGGGTGCCGACTCACGAACATAAAATTTAAGCTTATCGTAAAGTTGATGAAGTTGAGGTAAAACAAAAGGTAATAAATAAGGGCCTAATGTGGGTGGAATGCCTAATTTAAAGGTGGTTTTTGGGCCTTGAGATAATTCCCTAGCGACATTTTGGAACTCCGTCATTGTCTGCAGTAGGTGTTCTGCATGTTTCAGTAATTCCCTACCTTCAGGTGACAGCATTGTTCCGTTTCTTGAACGTTCAAATAATGTTAGGCCTAGACCTTCCTCCAGCTTCATAATTTGATTGGTTAACGTTGGTTGGCTTATATGTAAAAGGTGAGACGCTCGGCGAAAATTGAGGTTTTGAGCGACGGCGACGAAGTATTTAAGCTGTTTCAGTGAGGGCTGTGGAGCAATAATTGGCATAACGGCATTTCCAAATGTTTCCTTTATAGATAAAAGCTATCACGAATCTCTATATTTTTCTATTAAGCTATCAGGTAAAACTATTGTTCGATAAATACGCTAACTGTGTTTATCGCTTACAATAATAGGAGTGTGTCATGGATCATGTGATCTCAGGTGTAGCAAAATTTCAAAAAGATGTTTTTCCAAAAAACAAAGAAGTCTTCCAAAAGCTAGCGACGAGTCAGAATCCAGAGGTGTTATTCATTACGTGCGCAGATTCGCGTATCGATCCAAATATGGTGACACAAACAGGTCCGGGCGATTTATTTATTTGCCGAAATGCGGGTAACGTTGTTCCGCCTCACAGTAATCAAACGGGAGGCATGACCGCATCCATTGAGTTCGCAGTAGCGGCATTAGGTGTTGAGCACATCATAATATGTGGTCATACCGATTGTGGCGCTATGAAAGGAGCGTTGGCACCCGAAGCATTAGAAGGGCTGCCACACGTAAAGGAGTGGTTAGGCCACTGCAGGGGCGCCACTGAAGTTGTTAGACATAGACACGGCTGTGTTGGTAGCGAGCATTTGGACGAAATAACCAAAGAAAATGTGTTACTGCAGATTCAGCATCTTAAAACGCATCCTTCAGTTGCAGGACGTTTAGCGTGTAAAGAAGTGCAAATACATGGATGGGTTTACAACATCGAGACGGGTGAAGTTCTTTGTTACGAGCCATCAAGCGAAAGTTTTAAGCCGATGGCAGAGCGTTATTCAAACGACAATGCATTTAAGTCGAATATTGGTTTAAAGCAACAGGCAGGATAAAGAATTAAATGAAATTAGATTTATCGAATTTACGCGGCGATCTGACCGGTGGTATTACCGCCGGTATAGTTGCTTTACCCCTTGCCTTAGCATTAGGCGTAGCATCAGGACTGGGTCCCTTAGCCGGTCTTTATGGTGCAATTGCTGTGGGCTTTTTTGCTGCATTATTCGGTGGCACGCCATCACAAATCTCTGGTCCTACTGGTCCAATGATAGTGGTTCTTGCAGGCTTGTTTGCGAGTTTGTCAGGTAATGTTGAATTGATTTTTACCGCAGTCATTTTAGCCGGTATTCTTCAAATTATATTTGGCTTCCTTGGCGTCGGGCAATACATCCGTTTAGTACCTTATCCTGTTATATCAGGTTTTATGACGGGCATCGGTGCGATTATCATCATATTACAGTTCGGCCGTTTACTTGGTCATGAGCCTCCTGGTGGAACATTAGGTGCTCTGTCTTATTTGCCGCACGCGGTTGCGAACACTAACTTTGTTACGCTTGCGCTAGGTGGACTTACGTTGGCGATCGCTTATTACTGGCCTGCTAAATTAGGCAAGTACATGCCTGGCGCACTTGCTGCGTTGATTATTGGTACGCTTGTTAGTTTCGCAGTTGCCAGCGTACCTGTTCTAGGCGCGATCCCAAGCGGACTTCCTAGTTTGCATATACCCGTGTTTGAGCAAAGCCATTTTTGGCTGGTGTTAGAAGCGGCGTTTATTTTGGCAGTGTTAGGTGCTATCGACAGCTTACTAACGTCACTTGTTGCCGATAACATGACACGTTCTCGTCATGAGAGTAATAAAGAGTTAATTGGTCAAGGCATTGGTAACACCGTTGCAGGCTTGTTTGGTGGTATTGCTGGTGCAGGTGCGACTATGCGTACTGTAGTGAATATTCGCTCTGGTGGTAAGACTCGATTATCGGGTATGGTACACGCATTAGTATTGTTAGCTGTCGTATTGGGTTTGAGTCCTTTAGCTGCTAATATTCCGCATGCTGTTTTAGCCGGTATTTTGGTTAAAGTTGGGCTTGATATCATCGACTGGCGTTATATTAAACGCGCACACAACGGCCCCCGTTGGGATTTCGCATTAATGGTGCTTGTACTTGGCTTAACCGTTTTTGTCGATTTGATTACGGCGGTAGGTGTAGGTGTTGTATTGGCGGCATTAGCGTATGTAAGACAAATTGCTCAAATACAAATTGCTCAACTACGGGCTATTCCTCAGATGTCGAATGATCCGCTAGAACAAGCTTTATTGGAAAAAGGCCATGGGAAAGTAAACGTATTTAATTTCTCAGGTCCATTGAGTTTTGGTGCGGCTGCAGACTTAGGTCATCACGTACGACAGCATGTTGAACCGGGTTCTGAAGTACTAATCTTAGATTTCTCGCGGGTGCCAGCAATGGATGTATCGGCAGCGATGGCCGTTGATACGATTGCATCTGATACCCACGCAGCAGGTAAATTACTGTATATCTGTGGTATGAACGAAGAGGTCAAAGAGGTACTAGTAGCGATTAACGGAAGTACTCTCGCTGATTTTGAAAGCGTTACATTAATTGAAGCATTGGAAACGGCGGTCAGCGTTATTGATGGTCAGCCAACATTGAAAATAACAGGGTCACCCAAACCTCTGGAAAATTAAATCAATATAGCCGTCTCAATCGAGGCGGTTTTTTTATACGCGCTCTATATTCCTGCCTGTAAGACCTTAGCAAACAACACTTAAATATCATTTGTTCTTATTAGACTAAAGTCTAGGCGAATTTGAACGCTATTGTTTTACAATGTAAAAATAATAAAAAGTGTTTAAACGCTTACTTTCACATAATAAGAATAATAAAACGTGAATGCATCTGTTGCTAAAAGCTCAGTATATACATTAGTGGCTAACGTCCTGCTCGCCGCGAGTAATTGGCTATTATTTGTGATTATCGCTAAGTCCTATTCAGGTCTCGAATTAGGGCAATTTGTTCTCGCGCTTTCTTTTATTTCTCCAGCTTTCCTGTTTGCTAGTTTCAAACTTCGCACACTGCTTGTCGTGGACCGCGAATGGCAGTTCTCATTAAATGAATACTTTTTTGCACGTTTACTCGCTAACTCAATAATTGCTATAGGGTGCCTTGTTTCTGTTTTTAGTCAGTGGCCTGAGTTATTTCACGTAGCTGTGTTGGTTATTATCTATCGATGCTGTGATTCCTTCACCGAATTTAGCCATAGTTATCTACGCCGCTTGCAGCACTTTAAACGAGTTGCTGCACTGATGGCTGCTCGATCTGCTTTCACCATGTTGGTGTTGATCGTTGGTGCTTGGCAAGATGCAACATTAATAGGTTTATTGAATCTGTGGGCACTCACCGCTTTTATGTTTTGTGGAATAGATTTAATGCTGCTGCGTAGCACTAGCAGTAATAACGAAGTCGTTTCTTTGTCTTTAGGGAAAATGTTAAATTGCGGTTCGTTTTCACGAGCGTTTGTTCTTTATCGTCGCTATTTTACGATAGCTTGCTCTTTAGTTATCAGTGCTTTATTTGTGTACTTACCTAACTTTTTCCTACATCAACAAATGGGTGTCCAAAGTGCTGGTTACTTTGCCAGCATCAGTTATTTTTTGGTGGCAGGAGGAATCATTGTCAATAGCCTTTCTCAAGTGTTGACCCCCAAATTAGCCGTTCAATATCAGTGTCGACAGCTGAGCGATTTTAACCGTTTGCTTAAATATTTATGCTCAACGGGCCTAGTACTGGGGATCCTTGGCATTCTTATTAGTTGGTCGATGGGTGCATTTTTCCTTGCGTTATTTTACACCCCGCAAATCGCTCAATATCAAGATGTATTAACAGTCTTAATGTTGGCTGCGGCCGTGCGTTATATCTACATTTTCCTCGGTACAGCGCTGGCGTCTATTCAGCGTTTTACGATACAAACTAAAATATATGCCGTTGGATTATCGGCAATGGCCGTAGCGTGTTATTTGCTTATTCCTGAACACGGCTTGCTCGGCGCCGCATATGCCATGCTGATCGCAACAGTAGTAGAATTTATGTTGTTTGCGTTAACTATCAAATCACAAATTCGCTTCGCATTTAGTCAGCCTATCCGGGTACAGGAGTGAAAGTTCTACATATATTCGGTGCCATGAATCGAGGTGGGGCAGAGCTGCGAACCATTAGTTTAATGTCGGCTATGGCGCAGCGTGGAACTCAGTTCGATTATTGTGTATTAAGCGGTGACAATGGTGTGATGGATGAGGCCATTAATAAACTTGGTGGGCGCATTCATTATATTAAGCTGTCGTGGCGATTTATATGGCAATTTTGTTGCATGTTGCGACGAGAAAAGTACGACGTGGTGCATTCCCATGTAGCCTACGTTTCGGGCTTTATATTATTACTCGCTACCTTAGCTGGGGTAAAAAAACGGGTGTGTCATTTCAGAAATACTACTGACGGACGCTTCTCTACGCTTCGTTCATTACGTAATGCTATTTTACGCTTTCTGATTAAAAAAAATGCCACTCATATTCTTGGCGTGTGCGAAGGCGCACTTGTGGGATTTTTAGGGCCGCATTGGTCAAAAAATAAAAAATGTAGTGTGGTTTACAACGGTTTTTTAACGCCAACGCTTTTAAATGTCGCTGATTTTTGGTCAAAGGTTATACCGGAATACAATGATCAAAAAATTATCATGAATGTGGCGCGTATGGATGAACAGAAAAATCACCTGCGTCAGTTACAGATATTTCACCAAGTCACTTTTATCTATCCATCTGTACATATGGTCTTTATTGGTTTAGAGAATTCAAAACAAAAGGCAACGTTAGTTTCTTTCGTTGAACGCCATGGAATAGGTGAAAAAGTGACTTTTCTAGGCTTGCAATCAGATGTACTGACATGGCTTGAGCATGCTGATGTTATGTTGTTCCCATCGTTATGGGAAGGGTTGCCAGGGGCGGTTATTGAAGCGGCGAGTGTCGGCGTTCCTGTTGTGGCATCAGACTTACCTGGGGTGTTGGAAATCGCCCGTCAACTGCCGATTGTCAGCCCGCTTTCTTTAGCGGCTAACGATAAGCAATGGGCAAAATGTGTAGTGCAGCAATTTTCGTATCTACCCTCTAAACGAGAACGATTAACGCAGTTTTCTCGCAGTGATTTTCAGCTACGAACTAATATTGATACTTTGCATGCCATCTATAACGAATAGCAATAGCATGCAAAAAGTCATTGGTGTGTGGATTATCTCTTTAACAGGGATACTCGTTCTAGCGGCTTATTTTAATGTATTTGAAGCCCCAAGAAATGTGTTAGAGGGGATTACCGCAATTCATTGGGTGGCTTTGTCGGCTATTTTATACTTCAGTCTGCCAAAAGGCATGTGGTCGATTTGCTTTATATTTATGACGGTATTGGGGGTGTTTCATATCGGTTTAGTGTTTGCTAATGCCTTAAATGGCATAACCGACGAGGACACGCTTTATCAGATAAGTCGATGGTTTTATAACGCTGAAACTGACAATGCGATTCATATTGTTAATCTCGCAATGATTGGATTCGCCCTTGGTGCTATTTTATTTTCTCGTCAGTCACAAATGGCTCTAGATCATCAAACGCAACAAGCCGGATACCAGAAACGCCTGTTTCATATCGGTGGATTAGCGTTGACGTTTTTTATTAGTCTGTTTTTTCTGTTGACTATCATTACCGGCGCAATCAACTCCTATGGCGCCTACTTAGAGGTGATGAGTAACTCGCCCTTGTATTCATTTATTTTTTCTTACTTGTATTTCTTCATTGGTATCTCACTCGTTTTACTGTGTGTGGCTTATCAACCAGGTTATGGATATTGGTATTTCGGACTATTCGCTCTTTGGGCACTGATTGCGTTTAAGGTTGGCCTACGGGGAGAAGTTATGTTTCCCAGCGCCGTAGCGGCTTGCATGTTGGGTCGCAAAGGTGCCCCCATAAAAGGTTATATATTGGTTGTTGCTGTCATTGGATTTTTGGTTCTTACGGGGATCGTTAAAAACGCCCGAGTATCCGGTGACTACTCTGGAGATGTGGGGGTTAACCCATTAAATGCAGTAGCCGAAATGGGGTCAAGCTTACGTGCAGTGCAAGAAACCGTTAAATGGCGTAAACACGAGAATTTTGAATTATTAATGGGGGGCAGTTATTGGGCCCCTTTCGAACGTCAGTTTGCCTTATTTATTCCTCAGCTTGAACGAATTCATGTAGATGATGATGGCCGTTTACTCAACATCGTTGTGCAAAAAAAAGCAGGGCCTATTGGTTTCTCCGCTATTGCTGAAGCCTATATCAACTTCGGTGAGAAGGGGGTGATATTGGTGTTCTTAGGCGTTGCGATGTTAATGGCCAAACTGGATTCATCCGCTTCTACTGTTCGAAACGATATCTATATTGGTGTCGGTTTATTACCTATGTTCGTTACGGTTCGTAACAGCTTTATACACGTTCCAGTACAAATGATATTAGGTATGTTTATCGCAACGTTGGTGATGTATCTGGCTTATAAAAAAGATAAGACGGCGTATGTTTCGCCAAGGTTGGTGAATTGAAAATGCAAGTCGACGTGATAATAGAGCAACGCTTTTATCGATGTGTTTTAGGCCAATATTGGACCGAAAACATGTTTCCTAATGCGTTTTGGCAGCGGTATTTGCAGGTGTTTAACAGGGTGAATATTGTGGCGAGAGTTGCAAACGTTGATATACCTGAAACATCTTGGCACCGAGTCGATGGTGAGCGGGTGGGGTTCATTGAATTACCCAGTTATATTGGTCCGGCTGGGTTTATTAAAGTGCTACCAAAGCTTATTAAGGTTTTACATGCTCGAAAACGGATAACTCGGTGTGTTATTTTTCGGATACCGAGTATTTTGGCCGCTATCTATCAGTGCTTTGCCATGAGACGGGGAGAACGCTTTGGGGCCGAAGTGGTTGGCGATCCAGCTGATGTCTTCGCTAAAGGCGCAAGTAAAAGCTCCCTGCGTCTACTTTTTAGAAGTCTATTCAGTGCCATACTTAAGCGCCAGTGCCAGCAGGCTATCTCTATTGCTTATGTAACTGAACACAGGTTACAACAACGTTATCCTCCTAATCGAACTGCATTGAGCACGCATTATTCGTCCATACAGTTAACTGATGCTGACTACCAGCAGCGAAATGGCTATCCCACATCTGATGCTTTACACATTGTCTGTGTTGGCAACTTAGCTCAACCTTATAAGGGTTGTGATTTTATGTTGCAAGGTATCGCTGAGCTAAAAAAAATAGGTCTAAATATTTCCCTCACTTGGGTAGGCGGTGGTGCGCTCTTGCCGAGTATGCAAATGTTGGCCAAAAAATTAGCGATTTCTGCGCACGTTTCATTCGAGGGTAATGTTTCATCCAGAAAAAATATCCATCAAATATTAGATAACGCTGATCTGTTTGTATTGTCATCACGCCAAGAAGGGTTGCCCCGAGTGCTAATTGAAGCCATGGCTCGTTCCTTGGTTTGCGTTGCCACCGATGTTGGGGGAGTAGATGAGTTACTGGCCTCTGGCTATATATTTGACAGTGATGACATTAATGGTTTAGTGCAAAAGGTAACCATGATATCGAACATGACTGCAAACGAACGTCTCACAGTGTCGCGGCGTAATTATGTTGTATCTGAAAATTATCATGATCTGCAACTACAAGTACGCCGAGAGAATATGTATCGAGCTGTATTGAAGGCAAGTCAATGTTAAGGGTATTGCATCTATTAAAGACAGCGGTTGGCGCTAGCTGGGCACTTCGCCAAACCACTGAACTGGTGAAGTTAGGCATTGAAGTACATCTGGCGTTGCCAGAGGGCCCCATGGTTAAACGTTACAAAGACGCTGGGGTATTGGTGCATATCTTCGACCCTTCAATTGCGCTTACTCACCCTTGGCAAAATATCGCAAAGGTAAAACAGCTGCGCAAAATAGTCGAAAAAGTTAAGCCGGATATTATTCACAGTCATTTTGTAGCTACTACCTTACTGATGCGCCTAGCGCTTCGCGGCTATGCTATCCCGCGTATTTTTCATGTGCCTGGGCCACTACATTTAGAGCATTGGACCTTTCGTCGTGCAGAGTTGGCCAGTGCGAATGGCGATGATTACTGGTTGGCTTCTTGTCTGTGGACAAGAGATGCGTATAAATCATACGGCATTGATTCACATCGAGTTGGGTTAGCCTATTACGGCGTGAATGAAGATGATTTTTCTTTTACATCAGCGAAAGACGATAGCCTCGTGTCTCAATTGGGGTTAGCACAGGATACTTTTATTGTGGGCATGGTGGCTTACTTTTATGGACCAAAATCTTATCTCGGGCAAAAGCGCGGGCTAAAAGGACATGAAGATTTAATTGACGCTATCGCGATTGTTCGAGAACGCCATAGGAACGTGAAATGCATTTTTGTCGGGGGCCCCTGGGCTGGAGCAGACAAATACTTTACGCAAGTTCAACGTTATGCTCAGCTTCAAGCCCCCGATGGCTGTGTATTCTTGGGATTAAGAAACGATGTGCCTAAGCTCTATCCGCAATTTGATTTAGCAGTCCACCCTTCTCATTCAGAGAACGTCGGCGGCGCCGTAGAATCTATGTACGCTGGTGTGACCACGTTAACGTCTAATGTGGGTGGCTTCCCTGACTTGGTCGAAGATGGAGTAACCGGGTATATGGCGCCGGCAAAGGCACCTGCTCTTCTCGCAGAGAAAATAATTCAAGCAATTGAGCATCCTCAAGAACGAAAAAAACTGATAGCTAATGCTAATATTCGCGTCGCTAATATTATGAATGTGCAGCATAACGCTCAGCAGATCACTGATTTTTACCAACACGTTTTGAAGCAGCGAGCGAGTGTTGTGGTATCACCGCAGCGGAGAAACCGCAATGCTTAAGCGATTGTTAGATATCCTGTTGGTATGCATGGCCTTATTGCTACTTTGGCCTGTTATTTTAATCACCGCTTTGCTTGTGCGTGTGCTCTTAGGTGGCCCTGTATTCTTTACGCAAGTGCGGCCGGGGCACAATAATCGCGTTTTCAATATGATCAAATTTCGCAGCATGACTAATGAAACCAATGCTGACGGACACCTATTACCTGATGAGTTACGGCTAACACCCTTCGGGTGCTTTCTACGCCGTAGCAGTTTAGATGAACTCCCTGAGCTATTTAACGTACTTCTTGGTGATATGAGTTTGGTCGGTCCTCGGCCACTGCTAGTTGAATATCTACCTCTGTATAACACAGAGCAAAAACGTCGGCATGAGGTTCGTCCGGGGATTACTGGGTGGGCTCAAGTAAATGGGCGCAATAATTTATCTTGGGAAGACAAGTTCACTTTAGATGTGTGGTACGTGCAGAACCGTAGTTTTGTATTGGATATTAAGATCCTATTTCTAACGGTTTTCAAGGTGCTCCAAAGGGCTGATATTGAACAGGAAGGGCACGTGACCATGCGCAAATTTACCGGCTCTACAGGTACTTTAGGAGAGAAGCGTGATCAATAAACTCATCATCATCGGCGCTGGCGGTCACGGTAAAGTAGCTGCAGATTGCGCTGAGGCAAGTCGACGTTTTATTGAAATACAGTTTCTAGATGATGATTATCCGACACGCGAAAAAGTCGCCCACTGGGACATTATTGGGCGAGCTGATGATGCTGCAGATCTCGCCGCCAGCGATACACTTTTTTTCGTGGCTATTGGCAACAATGAAATCCGTGCAAGGGTGAGTGCCCAGTTACAGAAAATGCATTGCTCAATGGCGACGCTTATTCATCCTAGTGCTGTTTTGAGCCGTCATATTGAATTGGGCTTAGGGTCACTACTGTGCGCGAATGTAACGGTTAATATCGACAGTAAAATTGGTCAAGGTTGCATTATAAATACCGCTGCCAGTGTTGATCACGATTGTGTGCTAGAAGATTTTGTACACATCGCGCCGGGTAGTCACCTTGCGGGTACTGTCACTATTGGTGAGCAAAGTTTTGTCGGTCTTGGTAGCGCAATTATACAAGGCTGTACTGTTGGAGCATTTAGTACTGTAGGTGCTGGCTCCACGGTATTGTCTAACGTTGAATCTCGCACGGTGGTAGCGGGAAGCCCAGCTAAAAAAATTAATAATAATAAATAAACATCATAGAAGATGTAAGGATGACAATATGTTGAACGGACCTTTTTCTGATTGGCCTAATTACGATGATGCTGAAAAGCTCGCTGTGATGTCAGTTCTAGACTCAAATAAAGTTAATTACTGGACCGGACAACATTGCCGTGAATTCGAACGCGCATTTGCCCAATATACTCATTGCGAATATGCCATCGCTGTAGCCAATGGAACCGTTGCATTAGATTTGGCTTGGCAAGCTCTTGCTATGCCAAAGGGTAGTGAAGTCATTGTGACGTCACGTACCTTTATTGCTTCGATTTCTTCTATTGTTTTAGCCGGCTTAATTCCTGTCTTTGCGGATGTAGAGCTTGACTCCCAAAACATAAGCGCCAGCACGATAACGACCAAAATTACTGCCAAAACAAAAGCAATTTTGTGTGTCCATCTTGCAGGATGGCCTTGCGAAATGGATGATATTCAAGCTCTTGCCCACGAAAAGAATTTATATGTGGTGGAGGACTGTGCCCAAGCTCATGGAGCCACATACAAAGGTAAGTCTGTTGGCAGTATTGGTGATATTGCAGCTTGGTCATTCTGCCAAGATAAGATTATGACCACCGCTGGCGAAGGAGGGATGGTAACCACAAACAACAAAGTGTTGTGGCAGAAAATGTGGGCTTTTAAAGATCATGGTAAATCGTGGAACGCCGTGTATGAAAAAGATCATCCCCCGGGTTTTCGTTGGTTACATGAAAGCTTTGGCTCCAATTGGCGTATGACAGAGATTCAAGCAGTTGTTGGCTTGCAGCAATTGAAAAAAATGCCTGACTGGAGGCTACGGCGCCAGCAAAATGCCAAGCAAATTTTTGCCGCTGCGGCCGTTTTTGACGCACTTTATATTCCTGAAATACCACAATATATCGAACACGCGTTTTATAAATGCTATGTATTTTTGCGCCCAGATTACTTAAAAAGGGGATGGGATCGGGAGCGCATTATCGACGAAATAAACCAACTTGCGGTACCGTGTTTCTCGGGTTCATGTTCTGAGGTATATCTAGAGAAGGCATTCGACCATACAAATTTCCGACCTAAAGTGCCGTTATCCAACGCGATACATTTAGGGCAGCAAGCTTTGATGTTTTTAGTTCATCCTACGTTGACCGAGAGTGAAATATCTCGCACCTGTGAAGCGATTAAACGTGTTATGTCGCGGGCGGTGAATGCATGAAACTCGACCGCATATTTTCTATCACTCCTCACGCTAAGTTCTTTTTATCCTTCGGTTGGGATGTATTTGCTCTATTTTCGAGTATTTTAGTCGCGTATTGGTTGCGTATTGGTATCGAAGAATGGCACTTTGCTGTCAGTGAGTGGTTAGTGATCACGTTGAACTGCCTGTTTGCTGTGAGTGTATTAACGTTTTTTGGCCATTACCAACAGATGGTGCGTTATCTGGATATTCGAGCGATATATCTTATTTTTATCGCATTGAGTTTATCGGCGATGTATTTGTTTGCTGCCCGCTATGCGTTTCAAGCATTCGTGCCGACCACAGTACCGTTTATTTATTTAACCTTAGCCATGTTTTTAATCATTGCCCCGCGCTTGTTGATACAAATTTCCGTGCAAACGCAAAATTATAAAATTCGTGAAAAATGTATCATATTTGGCGCATCACAATCTGGCCGCACCCTTGCCCAAACGTTGCGCACCGGTAATGACTTACTGCCTGTTGCTTTTGTAGACGACAAAAAACTGTTTCAGGGTAAGCAAGTTATGGGCTTACAGGTATATTCTCGGTATGACATTCCCGCTCTAGTTACAAAACATGGTGTAAACAAGATGCTGTTAGCCGTTAATAATACGTCTCACGGTCGTCGTAAAGAGCTCATCGCAGAACTTGAACCCTTCGCTATTGAGTTGCTAAGTATTCCAAATATTCAAGATATTCTGTCAGGTAAGCGCAAAATAGATGAATTGCGTGAAATCAAAATCGAGGAGCTGTTAGGCCGGGAACCCGTGCCACCTATTGCTGATTTACTGGATATTAATATTCGACGTAAACGCGTAATGATAACAGGCGCTGGTGGCTCCATAGGCAGTGAATTGTGCCGCCAAATTGCCAAATCTGATCCTGAATCAATTGTTCTTTTTGAGTTATCAGAATTTAATCTTTACCAAATTGAAGCTGAGTTGGTTAAGCGCTACCCGGATATTAAAGTTGTGCCCGTTCTAGCCAGTATTCAAGACAATCAAATCCTGCGCGGTGCAATTCAAGCCCACAACATTCAAACGATTTATCATGCTGCTGCCTACAAGCATGTACCTATGGTGGAATCGAATCCGTTAGTTGGTTTACGAAATAACGTTTTTGGAACCGCAAATGTGGCTTTAGCTGCACTCGAATTTGATGTTGAAAAGTTTGTTCTTATTTCAACAGATAAGGCCGTGCGGCCGACCAACGTGATGGGGGCAACCAAACGCTTTGCCGAGCTTATTGTGCAGGGAGTCGCTGGGCTAGAGTCGAAAACGCAGTTTGCAATTGTGCGCTTTGGTAATGTGTTGGGCTCGTCAGGTTCTGTCGTGCCGCTGTTCACTAAACAAATTCTAGCTGGAGGGCCGATTACAGTGACCCATCCAGATATCATCCGCTTTTTTATGACCATTCCAGAAGCTGCTCAGTTGGTGATCCAAGCCGGAGCGATGGGGAACAATGGAGAGGTCTTTGTTTTAGATATGGGAGACCCGGTGAAAATTGTCGACCTCGCGCAGAAAATGGCTCATTTGATGGGACATACATTGAAAACCGAGGCTCAACCTGACGGTAACATCGAACTAAAATTTTCTGGTTTACGTCCAGGAGAAAAACTATACGAAGAATTGCTCATTGATGATGCCGATACGACAACTAAGCATCCAAGGATAATGGGGGCTGACGAGACTAAATTACCCTTTGAGGAAGTGATGATGTTGCTTGACGAGTTAAACTATGAACTCACACAACACAACGAAGTTAAAGCAAAAAAAATCCTTGTGGATGCACCATTAGCTTATGCGCCTGCAACACATTAATCGTCATGGAATATGCTATTTTGTCGATACAGTCAAAATGCGTTCTCTGTCCACTTTTCAAGGTTTAAGTATTTGTTAATTCGTACTTTATTGCTGTTGATTGTATCCAGTTTAGCCTGGGGGCAGGAGGCCATGTTTTATATAGGGACGGGTGACGTTATCGCGATCAACGTTTACAGTGAGCCTGACTTAAATCAACGTGTGCGTATCGATAAAAGCGGCGACGTGCGAATGCCATTTATTGGCGTAGTGAATGCGTTAGGAAAAACGGCTAGCGAGTTATCGAGTGAAATTGAAGACGCTTATCTTGATGGTTATTTAGTCGAACCAAATGTAAATGTGGTGATTGAACGCTTTCGACCATTTTTTATCAAGGGTGCGGTAAAAGCGGTAGGGGCCTATGATTTCCAATTTGATCTAAGTGTTGATGAGGCCATCGCAATTGCAGGCGGGTTAACTGAGCGAGCGTCAAAGCGAGATTGGTTTCTTATTCGGGGCCCAGAGAAAAACCGTATTGCCACCAAGGCTGAGCAAATAGTGCACCCCGGTGATATCATCATTATCGAACAGAGTATGTTCTGATAATGGAAAACTCGCGAGAATTCACTTTAAAGCATGAAGCTTCATTAGATATTTTCGATATCCTTAGCTTCTTCTGGCGTAAAAAATTCCGTATTGTTATTACGGCTGCGCTGATGGCGTCGCTCGGCGCATATTATGTTATTCATCTGCCTAAAATATACGTCGCTAACAGCATATTGTTACTAAGTGCAAAGGATAGCGGGTTGACGCTTCCTTCTAGTTTGTCCGCTATAACTAGCGGTGATGACAATCGGCTAGATACTTATATAGAATTCATGCGTTCGCGACAGTTTGTACAAACGGTAGTGGAAGATTTAGCTTTGTATAATCTGCACGAGTACCAGCAAGTGGGGGACAACCGTTATTTGTCAGATAAAGATTTTGCCACTGATAAGCTGCTCAAAAAATTTATTGTTACTAAGCTGAGTAACACTGATATGTTGAAGATTACAGTGGAATCGCTTACACCTAGCAGCGCCGCTGAAATAGCCAATCATATTGGGCCTGCATTTTTCGCTTATTACGCTCTTATTAACCGTCAAAAAGCGGACTCAAAATCTCAGTGGTTGAATAATCAACTGGAAGAGTTGCAAAGCAGTCTGAGTCAATCTGAAGAGCGTTTACTGTCGTTTTTACGTGATAATGAATTAGTGGATGTCGCGAGTCAGGTTGATTTAGCTAAGAGCGAAATTGCCACGCTCATCAAACAAAAAATACAACTAGATGGGTTAGTTGCTCAGTCAAACGGCAGTATGCTGCAGTTAGCTAATATCTCCGGTAGCCGGCAAGATTACTTACAAATTCCCGCTATTCAAAGCAATCCCTTAATTAGAGATTTGCGCATTCGTCGTGGTCAGCAGCAATTAGTGATGAACGGAATAGCCAAACGTTACTTATTTAAACATCCAAAATACATCGCTGCAAAAGCAGGACTTGAAGCAATTGATAGCGAATTTGATGCGTTAGTCAGTCAACTATTAAGCGGATTAAAAAGTGCGAATACGACCTTAAAAGATCAGCAATTTGAGGTTCGCGAGCAAATTCAGCAAACTAAAATGCGCCATGCAAATTTGGGTAAGCACGAAATGCAAATATCTCGTATGCAGCGGGAAATTGAATCAACTCAGCGTTTATATGAAATCTTTTTAACACGTTTACAAGAAACTGAAATATTAAAAGATTTAGATGATAGAAACGATTTCGCGATTGTAGACTCCGCCTCAGAGCCGCTGCACCCAGCGAAACCGAGAGTAGTGATGGGTATCGCCCTGTCGATTATATTCTCTAGTGTATTCAGCATTGGTTTTTGGCTGATATTGCATTTGATTAGCGATAAATATACGCGGTTTAGAAGTATTCTCACCAGTGCGGAGGTACCCGTATTGAGCTTGGTGCCAAAAGCAAAGCACAAAAAAGTGTCAAAAAGTAAGCAGCTAGCACTGTCGATGCAAGGTGAGGGTGAACTTAATTACGAATACTTCGAAGCAATACGCTCCTTGCGTACTAGGTTGTTAGTCAAAAACAATCAGCGGGAAACAGCAGTGATTGCAGTGACTAGCATTAGTAATAAAGATGGAAAAAGCGAGATTTCTACAAGCTTAGCGGATTCGTTTAGTCGAATGGAAAAAACACTATTAATCGATATTGATTTGCGACAGCCAGAAATTGGCTCTTTGTTCAACATCGATAGCACGTTGCCAGGGTTAACCAACTTCTTAGGCAATAAATGCAGTTTTAGTAAATGTATCCATGCAGTACATAATAGTCCGTTGATCGTTATGCCTAGCGGTCCTATTCCATCTGATCCCTTGGCGTATATCTCAAAACCACGTTTTGCGGCATTCCTGCGAAAACTGAGGAGTTATTACCAGCGGGTGGTGATTGAAACACCGCCCATTAATACTGTCAGTGATGCTATTGCAGTAGGTAAGCATGTTGATGGTATTATTATTGTTTGCGATGTCGAAAAAAACGAGAGTGCCGATTTGCTGCTAGCACTACAACGTGTGCATGAAGCGGAGTTACCCATTTTAGGCGTGGTATTTAATCGGGTGAAAGATTTACGCTCAAATATTCACAAAAGACCCAGCTTAATGAGCCGTATTAAGCGTGCTTTTGGTTTGAGCGCAAGCTAACACCTCTCGGTTGAAAGCAAAAACACGTCTTTGTTTTCCTTCCTCCCTTGGCTAGAATGGCGCAAAATAGTCAATGGGTTGTCATATTGAAATCTCTACAACATCTACACACCTTTGGACTGCGAGCGAGCAGTAACGACTTAGCCTGTATTCACAGCTTGAGCGATGCACACGACTTTGTCGAACATCATAACAACGCTCCATTTTATTTACTTGGTCAAGGCAGTAACACTGCTTTTATCGAGGATTATGAGGGAACAGTAGTTGAAATGGCGCTCAAAGGAATTACCGTAAGTGAAGATGACAGTCATTACACGCTAAATGTTGCCGCTGGTGAAAACTGGCATCAGCTCGTCATTTGGTGTCTGCAGCATAATATACGCGGATTCGAAAATCTCGCGTTGATACCTGGAACGGTAGGCGCTGCCCCTATTCAAAATATTGGCGCTTATGGTGTTGAAGTAGAGCGCTTTATCCAATCTGTACAATACATTGACTACGCCAATAATCAGTTATGTCATATTGCCAACAAGGATTGTGCGTTTGGTTATCGAGATAGTGTCTTTAAAAATAAATTGTGGCAAAAAGTGATGATTGTCGGCGTAACGTTCTCTTTAGCAAAAAGTTGGCAACCTGTGGTTACCTACGGCGAACTCGCGACGTTAAGCGCTCCGAGTGCTCAAGATATATTTAATAAGGTCGTTGAGGTGAGGCAAGCAAAATTGCCTGACCCTAAAAGACTGGGTAATGCGGGAAGCTTTTTTAAAAACCCTATTATTAGCCGCACAGCGCTGGGTTTACTTCAACAACGTTTTCCCCATATGCCGTATTATGAGACGAATATCCATGAGGTGAAAATTCCAGCGGGGTGGCTGATCGAGCAACTTGGTTTTAAAGGACAGCAGGAGGGCGATATTCGTTGCCACCCTGAACAGGCACTTGTACTGACTAATTTAGGGCAAGGTACCGGAACACAATTGGTCACATTAGCTCGCAAGATCAAACAAGCGGTTGAGCAACAGTTCCATATTGCATTAGAGCACGAAGTACAATTAATCGGCGCCAAGGGAACGGTTTTACTATGAGACATGGCACAAATAAGCAAACAGATATGATCCGTAACCATATTGTAAAGGCATTGGCGGATGGCCAGTTTTACTCAGGCGAGACTCTAGGCGAAGAGTTGGGCATTTCTAGAGCTGCGGTATCTAAATATATAAAAGTGTTAGGTGAGTTGGGACTAAATATATTCAGTGTAACTGGCAAAGGATATCGGCTCGCTGAACCTATCCAACTACTAAACAGTGAATTAATTGCCACGCACTGCCATCACTTTGATGCTAAGCAACTTAGACTGCTTAATGTAATTGATTCCACGAATCAGTATCTCAAAGAACGTATTGCTACATTGAAAAATGGCGACGTGTGCCTTGCTGAAGCACAAACCGCAGGACGAGGTCGCAGAGGGCGCACATGGGTTTCCCCTTATGGTGCAAGCTTGTACTTATCACAGTTTTGGCAGTTTGCTGGTGGTTATCAATCTATTTCAGGACTGAGTCTGGCCGTCGGTGTGGCGATTACACGAGCATTAGAAAAGGCGGGTTATCAAGATATTGCGCTTAAGTGGCCAAATGATATTTATGCCAGAGGAAAAAAATTAGCCGGCGTCTTAATTGAAGTGGAAGGGCAAATGGGCGGTGCTTGTGATTGCATCATAGGCGTGGGATTAAATATGGCTTTAGATGTAGGTAGTGAGAAAATAGACCAACCTTGGATTGATTTAACAACGTTAAATCCCACAGGGTTTGAACGTAATCGCATCAGCGCCTTATTGCTTGATGAACTGACTCGTTGTATGGAGGTCTTTAGTCACTCGGGGCTTGACCCCTTTATAGAAACTTGGCGTGAACGCAATGTATTTCGCGACAAGCCTATTACATTAATCATAGGCAATAAAACCGTACAGGGTATTTGCAAAGGTATAGATGCAAGCGGCGCACTGTTGTTACAACAAACTGACGGTGTGCAAGCTTACAATGGTGGAGAAATCAGTGTCAGAGCAAACTAAGGCTTTACTCTTGGATATTGGTAACAGTTATATAAAGAGCGCAATGGTAGATGTGAGCGAAGAGGTGTTTGGTCAACCTTTAGTTATTATGCGTAATGATAACGTGATGGCTCTTAAAGATAATATCAACCAAAGTCAGCGGGTTATCGTGGCGGCGGTAGGACAAGGTGAACAAGTTGCGCGACTGCGCAGCTTATGCACAGAATTGGATGTCCCCCTAACGATAGTGACAACCCAAGCTAATGCCTTTGGTATGCAATGCGCGTACAGCAATTATGCCACATTAGGAGTTGACCGATGGCTGGCTGTATTGGCTGGCCGTAGGTTATGTCAAACTCAAGCCTACGCGGTTATCGATTTAGGGACGGCCAATACCTGTGATCTAGTGTTAGGGAATAGGCATCTAGGGGGATGGATAGCCCCAGGTTTTAGTTTGATGCGCGATAGTTTGATTAACAATACCGAGTTAGTATTTGCGAATGACGTTTTTCCAAATGATTTGTCGTTAGGCGAGCAAACAGTGGATTGTGTCAATATGGGATGCGCTGCAGCCGTTAAAGGGTTTATTTTTGCTGCTGAGCAAAAAGTTGCCGAGGTAAATTCTGAATATTCTGTGATTATTACAGGTGGTGGGCAGGGGATGGTGAGAAATAACGCACCTGAAGATCACTATTTTCACGAAAATTTAGTTTTATTTGGCTTATTGGAATATTTGTTTATCTAAATTTAATGTGAATAACTGCTCTAAAAACACCCAAATCCGTCACTTAATGGCAAATCCGCTGAATTTTTAAGCAAACAACACAAAAAAAGTATTTTTTTAATAATTGCCTCTTGCACGATGGCAAATGTTACTCTAATATCCGCACCCACTTGATGACGTGCCGACTTAGCTCAGTTG
>TARA_R110001632_G_scaffold116951_2_pt1 | contig 19844 bp, 20 predicted proteins | sample TARA_R110001632 | Tara Oceans TARA_R110001632 (sample SAMEA4398266) | marine metagenome | biome: Polar Biome; feature: [SRF] surface water layer (ENVO:00010504); material: water (ENVO:00002006), including particulate matter (ENVO:01000060) such as... | depth 5 m
CCATTTGTAATAAATCATTCTCAGCGATTTTCCCCATTTTAAATCTACCTTTTGCGATTTGAAATAAGGTATCTTGATTTGATAAATTATTTTGAGATATTTTTAATTGAATTTGTGCTTTCAAAAGTCCAAAGTATCGTCTACAAGTAGTTAATGAGATCTGCTCCATGTTTTCAATAAATTCCCTTCTCGCTTCTTCATAAACTAAGGGTTCAATTTTTTTCTCCCATTTAAAAGGATTGAAAAAAATTGAATTTTGGAAATAATTAACAGAAAAAGGAACTACAGAGTATCCAATACTTTCATTATTTCCAAAGACGCTAATTCTTTCTAATTGTGAACTTATTGAAAATGCCCCACCAGTTAGCCCTAAATTTTGTGTAAGTGAAAGTCTCCCATCTATTCTTGCTTGATTTGTGTTTACAAATATATCTTGTCCAATATCATTGGTGATTCTTCTAATAGAATTAGAATATTCTGGCAATGTTGCATTTAGACTCAATTGAGGTAAGAACCTTGCCTGGAAATTTCTATATCTCCAATAACTAGATTGATTTCTGTTTAAAACAGTTTGATAATCTGGTGATTCTTTTTGCGCCACTTTTATTGCTTCCTCTAACGTTAATAATTTCGTTTGACTCTTAGCGTATCCTGTAACAAACAGGCAAATAATAAGTGTGAATATTTTTTGTGAATTAGTCATATCGTATAGCTTCAATTGGACTTTTACTTGCGGCAGCTTTTGCAGGAGCAATTCCAAAAATTAACCCGATTGCTGTAGCAACAAAAAAGGATAATGTTATTGAACTTACAGACAATATTGTTTCTATTCCTGTTGCGGCTTCTATAGCATAAGAGGATATTATACCAAGGAATATTCCAATGATTCCACCTCCAATACTGATTAATACAGATTCTGATAAGAATTGAAGAATAACATCTTGCTGCGTAGCACCTATAGCTCTTATAATTCCTATTTCTTTTGTTCTTTCTAATACTGATGCTAGCATGATATTCATGATACCAATACCACCAATTAATAAAGAGATACCAGCAATGATGCTTAATACGACATTAAAAATTTGTTTTGTTTTTTGCTGTTGCTTTAGTTCTTGAATTGGAATTGATATTTCAAAATCAACGACCCCATTATGTTTTCTTTTTAACATTCTGCCAATTAAATCAGCAGTAATCGTCATTTTTTTAGAATTTTTAACTTGAATGGTAAGTTTATCTATTTGATGATAATTCCCTCTTGGGATTCTCTTTTTTGGACCATTATTAGATGGTCCACCACCAAAAAACATTACTCCATTTTCATCATCAGGAGTTTTATCAATAATAATTTTTCTATCTCTGTAACGTACTAAAAATGTCTTAATAGGAATGTAAACATCTAAGTTTAAATCTCTGATTCCTAAATTTTCTTGTGCTTTGTCTGAAATTAGTTTTTCTTCAATAACTCCTATCACCTGAAGCCAAACATCTTTTACTTTAATTTTCTTCCCTATGGCAGACTCACCTGTGAATAGTTTTTTTTCTATTTTCTTACCAATAATACACACTGGTAACGCATTTTCAATCTGTACTTTGGAAAAGTTTTTCCCGCTTTCTATATCGATATTTGATACTGGAAAAAATTCTTTGGTAACACCAATTAACTTGATCGAATTCTGTTTCCCTTTAGTAGTTACGTAAGTTTCAAGAACAATTTCAGGGCTTATTTTAGAAACGGAAGGAACATTTTTTAGAATGCTTTTAACATCTAAAATATCTAATCCTTTTGAAAAACGTCTTGATTCGGAAGAAGTTTCATCTTCTTCTTCAACATCGCTATCTTCTTTTTCGTCTGCAATAGGAGTAATGACAATGTTGTTTACACCAACTAATTCTAGTTGAGCAAGAATTTCCTTCTCAGCTCCACTTCCTATGGCGAGCATAGAAATTACTGCTGCTACACCAAAAATAATACCTAGTGCAGTTAAAAAAGTTCTTACTTTGTTGGTTAATATAACTCTAACGGCTTCACTAAAATTAGATTTTAGTTTCTCAATTAATATTGAATCAAACATAGAAACTAATTTAATTTAGCAATCTTGATGTCTCCGTACCCTTCAGGCTTGTTTAAGTAAACAATGTCTTTATCTGTTAATCCATTTAAAATGATAACATCTTCATTGTTGCTATCACCTAATTTGACTTGTTTTTTAGAAATAGAGAAACCAGATTTCGTATACACATAACTAATAGAGTCTTTTGAGAAAATGGCTTCAATTGGAACTGTTAAGACATCTTTTATTTCATTAGTAATGATTATATTAGAAGTAGTCATCCCTGGCCTTACATTTTCATCGATTTCTGTCAATTCGATCATCACTTGAAAGAGTTTGATGTCTGAACCTTTTTTCTTTGTTCCTACATTAGCAATGTCAGTTACAATTCCTGGCAAGGTTAAATCAGGAAAAGCATCAAATCCTACAATAACTTCCAATCCTTTTTTTATTTTTCTGATATCAACCTCATTTGCATAGGTTTTGGATTCCATTTTAGTTAAGTTGGGTAATGTTGCTATTGTTGCATCCCACTGATAAATTGAAGAACCAACTTTCCTCTTTCCGTTCCAGTCTTTTTTATAGATTAACATTCCGTCACCATCAGAATAAATTGTTAAAGACTCTAAAAGTTCATTTAAGTCTTTTAGTTTCTTTCTGTTTTTTGAAACATCTGTACCTACTTCTACCATTTTGGCATTGGCTTGACTTTTTTTGATTCGGTAATTTTCTTTTTTCTCTTTTAAATCACGCTTTAATTTCTCTAGATTAATTTCTAGTTTTTTAATTGTAGCTGGTGGCTCGTAAATAGATTGTTTTAACTCTAATCGAGTTTCTTCAAGACTAAACCCTAGGTCTTTTACAGAATTTCGTTCTTGTTTTAAAGTTAAGGTGGTATCTAATTGTTGTTGTGTATATTTAGAAACTGCTGTTTCTAAACCTAATCTAGCGTCAATAATTTGTTCATTTACAGCTGAAGGATCTAATTTTGCAATATAATCTCCTTTAGTCACTTGAGTTCCTTCTGGAATTAAATCTTGAATTTTTATTTCTCGAAGTCTAAATTTTCTAAGATTTGAAGGCCCCATTATATTTTTCAAACTATTGGATTGTGCTTCTCCTGATGTGACTACATCACTTATGAAATCTCCCTTTCTAACTTTTATAGTTAAATTCACATCAGAGTCTGAAGAATCACCTAGAAAATAGTAAGAAGATATTAAAACAATTAAAATTGGAATACCGAAAATTAAAACTTGTTTCTTTTTCATTGTAATAGTTTTTATGCTAAAAAATCAAAGCTAAAAAAAAAAGAGGGCTAAAAGCCCTCTTAAGTGTTAATGTATATACAAATTTTAAATTTTCTCTAAAATTTCATTTAATATGCTATTCGGTCTCATAGCATTGTCTGCTAAATCACTTTTTGGTAGATAATAACCTCCAAGATTAATTGATTTGCCTTGTGTAGCATTTAATTCATTTATAATTTTGTTTTCGTTAGCAGATAATTCTTTAGCAATACTAGAAAATTGAACTTTTAATTCAGTATCCTTATTTTGATTTGCTAGCGCTTCAGCCCAATATAAAGCAATATAAAAATGACTTCCTCTATTATCTAATTCTCCTACTTTTCTAGATGGAGATTTCATATTGTCTAAAAAGGTATCGGTTGCTACATCTAATGTTTCTGCTAATACTTTTGCTTTATCATTATGATTAGTATCACCTAAATGCTCTAGAGAAACAGCTAAGGCTAAAAATTCACCTAAAGAATCCCAACGCAAATGATTTTCTTTAATAAATTGTTGAACATGTTTTGGAGCAGATCCACCAGCGCCAGTTTCAAACAATCCTCCTCCATTCATTAATGGAACAATTGAAAGCATTTTAGCAGACGTTCCTAATTCTAAAATTGGAAATAGATCTGTTAAATAATCACGTAATACGTTACCAGTTACAGAGATTGTATCTTTTCCGTCTTTTATTCTTTCTAAACTAAATTCAGTAGCTTCTTCAAGAGATAAAATTCTTATATTTAATCCAGTTGTATCGTAGTTTGGTAAGTATGTATTTACTTTCTTGATGATTTCTGCATCATGAGCTCTTTCTTTATTTAACCAAAAAACTGTAGGGATATTAGTCGCTCTTGCTCTATTGACAGCTAATTTTACCCAATCCTGAATAGGAGCATCTTTTACTTGGCACATTCTCCAAATATCTCCTTCTTCAACTGTATGCTGTATTAAAACCTCATTAGTTGAATTAATTACTTGAACAATTCCATCGGAAGCGATTTCAAAAGTCTTATCATGAGAACCATATTCTTCAGCCTTTTGAGCCATTAAGCCAACATTAGGAACTGTTCCCATTGTTGTAGGATCAAATGCACCGTGTTTCTTGCAAAAGTCGATTGTAGTTTGATATATTCCTGCGTATGAGCAATCAGGAATTACAGCCTTCGTATCTTGTTGTTTTCCTTCTTTGTTCCACATTTGTCCAGAAGTTCTAATCATTGCAGGCATAGAAGCATCAATAATTACATCTGAAGGAACATGTAGATTTGTAATTCCTTTAGCAGAATCTACCATTGCTAAGTCTGGATTCTTTGTGAAAACTTCGGCAATATCAGTTTCAATTTCTTTTCTTTTCTCTTCTGATAATTCTTGAAGGTTACTGATTAAATTTCCAAAACCATTATTAACATCAACTCCAATTGATTGTAATGTTTTTTCATGTTTTGTAAATACATCTTTAAAGAAAATTTTCACTGCATGTCCAAAAATAATTGGATCAGAAACTTTCATCATGGTTGCTTTCATGTGTAATGAAAACAGTGTATTATTTGCTTTTGCATCAGCAATTTCATGTTCTAGAAAGCTTACTAAAGCTTTTTTACTCATGATTGTTGCATCAATAATCTCTTTATCTAATAAAGGAATTGAATCTTTTAAAATTGTTTTATGACCTGTACTGTCTGTATGAACAATAGCTACATTGGTAGCACCTGAAATAGTTACTGATTTTTCATTATGAGCAAAATCACCTTCTGTCATCGTTGCTACGTGAGTTTTAGAATCGGGACTCCAAGCACCCATAGAATGTGGATTTTTCTTAGCGTAATTCTTTACTGCTTTCGGAGCTCTTCTATCAGAATTACCTTCTCTTAAGACAGGGTTCACGGCAGAACCTTTTACTTTATTATACCTTGCTAAAATAGCTTTATCTTCTTCTGTAGCTGAAGATTCTGGATAATCTGGTAAATCATAACCTGCAGCTTGTAGTTCTTTTATCGCATCTACTAACTGAGGAACTGAAGCACTAATATTTGGTAATTTAATAATATTTGCTTCTGGGCTTTTTGCTAATTCACCTAATTGAGCCAAAGCATCTTCTACTTGTTGCTCTTTTGGTAACAGGTCAGAAAAATTGGCTAAAATTCTTGCAGCTAAAGAAATATCTTTAGTTTCAAAATCGATATTAGAACTGCTTGTAAATGCCTTAATAATCGGTAAAAAAGAACGAGTTGCCAAAGCAGGAGCTTCATCAGTTATAGTATAGACAATTTTAGCTTTTTTGGTCATAATAATTTTTGTAAAATCTCTTAGAGACTGTGTTAAAAAGTGATAGGTTTTCGCTTAAAAGCAGCGCAAATTTAAGAATTATACTCCTATTTTACGAGGGAAGTTTGTTATAATTTATTCTTAAATCTTTAATGGAAGTAATAAATTGATAGGAATATGAAAAAATAAAAGCCATATCATTCAATTTCTTGAGTGATATGGCTTCTTCTGAGGTAGATTCTAAACAATGATTTGTATTTCTACACAATCAAATAGAGATATGACTCTATGCTTCTTTTAAACAAAGAAACTGTCTCTTTGCTGACCTCATGTTGAAATTCCGTTTTACTTCGACTTAGAGTCTTAGTTCAACATATTGGAATTTCTACTGAATTTTTACTTCATCATCTGCATAATTTAATAATTATACTTAATTAGTTTCGATTATCTATTTGCATAGGCTCTCTACTCTAATTATCCCTAGCCGAGGAAACTCTAACTTGAAATTATCAATTTTGAAGGAAATCCAATAAATAAAGAACGTTACTTTATTGGTTGCTTAGTCTTATGTCCAACTTTTCTTTCAAATAGTTTTCTAATTTCCTTTACAACTACATTTCAAATATAGCATACTAAATGGAGTGTGCAAATTTTTTAAGTAATTAGAAATCAACATAATACTAACAATGGTTATTAACATTTGTTAATTAAAAAAGGGTTTCATTGAATGAAACCCTTTTTTATATTGAATGAAATAAGAAGAATTAACGTCTTTTTTCTTGAATTCTTGCTTTCTTACCAGTAAGACCTCTAAAGTAATAAATACGAGCTCTACGTACTTTACCAGCCTTGTTTACTTCGATTTTTTGAATTGAAGGTAAGTTTACAGGGAATATTCTTTCTACTCCAATAGTACCAGACATTTTTCTGATTGTGAAAGTTTGTGAAGATCCTGTACCTCTCTTTTGAATTACAACTCCTCTAAAAAACTGAGTACGTACTTTTTCACCCTCTCTAATTTCATAGAATACTGTAATAGTATCACCTGCTGAAAATTCAGGGTTTTTGTTTATTGTTACAAATTCGTCTTGTACAAATTTTACTAAAGCTTCCATTATATATATTTTATGGTTTACCACAACTAACTTTCACGAGTATCGTCAGAGGTTAATTTTAGCGAGTGCAAATTTAGGAATTTATTTTAGTAAATAAAATCTATTTGAATTATTTTTTCAATTGATAGTTAGTGCAGTAGAAAATCCAAAACTTTCTAGCTTTCGCAGTTCCTTCGTTTATAATGATCGGTTGTAATTCCTCAACAGATGTGAAGTTTTCTAAAACATCCATGTTGATGGTTCCGTTTTGAAGATTATTTTTAAAGCGTTTATCAGAATCTATAAAGAGCGCATTGGCGCCTTCTAGAATTTGTAAATCATCGTGTAGATAATCAAAATGCAATGCATTTAATCCTACTATATTTTGCGCATAGACTTTCTGATCTAAATAAAAACGGAGTCCAGCAGAGGTTTTATAACCATCCATCGCAAATAAGAAGGGCGTATCTTTATAATTGCTTTGAACTTTTTCTACTTCTATTGAGAGCTCTTTCCATCCAACCCAAGTGTCATCACTTTTAATGGGAACGAAAAAGAAAATCACTTGACTTGCAACTGCCACATGAAATATAATTGAAATAATGACTTGAATCTTTAGTAGTTTTTTGCTGATGTACATTCCTGCAATGATAATTCCAGTGATGTAAGATGGCATCATCCAATTTAATTTCACCCAGTAAATAGGAGTGATTAAAAAGAAACCGACAAATGTTGGAACAAAGAAAGCTAATAAAAAGAGTGTTTTTTGTGATGGTAGCTTAAATTTTGTAATCGCTTTTTTAATGTGCTTGAATGAAAAAACGATGAATATGCTAAATAGAATTGGAAGTAATAAAAACAATTGATGCCCGATTGCCCCAAAGAATAATTTAGGTTTTACTTCAAATTTACTAATAGAACTTGTTCTGTCCGAAGATTGAAAAGCAAAGGATGCAAATTCATTTTGATAATTCCACCACCAAACAGGAAACGTTACGGCTGCAGAAACAATAAAACAAATCCATAACCATGGAGATAGTAATAACTTTCTGTATTTGCTAGAAAAAACAAGAAAAGCGATTAAACCAAATTGTAAAAGTAATGCTGTGTATTTGCTGTCAAAAGCTAAGCCCATAGCCATTCCTCCTAAAATCCAATACCATTTATTTTGCTCGAAAATTGCTTTGTACAAACAAAGAACACTCAATGTCCAGAATAATAGTAAAGGAACGTCGGGTGTTGAGTTGAACGATAAAATGGAGATAAAAATAGTAGAAGCGATTAATACCATACTTCGCCATAACCTTTCTTTGGATAGAAATAGAGACGCTAATGCGTAAAAACTAAGAATCGTTAATGAAGTGATGGTGAAATCAGCAAACTTCACCACAAAAACAGATTGACCAAATACGTCGGTAAAAATTCTTAAAATATACCCAATCATTCCTGGATGATCAAAATAAGAAAGTGATAAATTCTGACCATACATATAGTAGTATGCATCTTGTGGCATCAATCCCATAAATGGTAAAAGGAACAAACGAAATAGTTGAAATCCTAAAACCCAACTTAATGCAGGATGTTTTTTTATGATGTCAGTAAACTTACTCATCTAATAGGTCTGGTCTAATTTGTTGTGTTCGTTCGTATGCTTTGTCGGATCGCCATTCTTCTATTTTTGGAAAATTTCCAGATAATAAAACATCGGGAACTTTCATTCCTTCATAATCTGAAGGCCTTGTGTATACTGGAGGGGATAATAAATTATCTTGAAAAGAATCTGTTAAAGCAGAGGTTTCATCGCCAATAACACCGGGTATTAGTCGTACAATGCTATCAACTAAAACTGCAGCAGCCAATTCACCGCCAGTTAATACATAGTCTCCAATAGAAATTTCTTTTGTGATGTATTTGTCGCGAACTCTTTGGTCAACTCCTTTGTAATGTCCGGTAAGAATTAAAATGTTTTCTTGTAGAGAAAGGGTATTGCAGGTAGACTGATTTAAGGTCTTTGCATCTGGAGTCATATAGATAACTTCATCATAGGTTCTTTCAGCTAATAAAGCTTCTATACATGTAGAAATCGGTTTTATCATTAAAACCATTCCTGCTCCACCTCCAAACTGAGTGTCATCAATTTGTCTATAATTGCCTAATCCATAATCTCTTAAGTCATGAATATGGATATCAATGATGCCTTTATTCTTTGCTCTTTGAATAATGGAATGATTAAATGGACTTTCTAATAATCCTGGAGAAACTGTAATAATGTCAATTCGCATGTGGCAAATGTACATTTTTTAAAGAATTTATTCTTCTATACTTAAATGAAAAAGTGCATCACCTTTATTTACAATTGGTGTTTTATTAATACAAAAAACATGACCGTTGTGAGGAGCGTAAATTATCTTTTTAAAATCACCAAAAGGATCTTGAATTACGCCTAAAACTTCTTTCTTTTTTACAAAACTTCCGTTTTTAGCCATAATTTTAAACATTCCAGAATAAGAAGCTCGCAACCATTTGGCTTTGTTTACATAGATTGGTTCTTTTCTTACACTAATCTCTCCTTGTATTAAACCCAAATGAATTAGAATATTTTTAGTTCCATTTACGCCTTCATTAAGAATTTCTGGATTTAGATCATTTGACTTTCCTCCTTCAAAAAGCAATATAGTTTTCCCCATTTTATGTAATGTATCTCTTAAAGATTTTACAATATTACTAGAAAAAACGATCATTGGCGGATTAAAAATTTTTGCTAATTCAAGTGCTTTTACATCATCTTTATTACAGCGAATTTGAGCAATATTATCGCGTTTTCCGCCACCAGTATGAAAATCAATCACATAATCTACAAAAGGAGCAATTTCTTTCGTAAACTGATATGCAAACTGACTCGCTAAAGAACCATTTGGAGAACCAGGAAACATTCTGTTTAAATCACGTCCATCAGGAAATTCTCGTGTATGAATTAAATAACCAAAAATATTAAAAACAGGAATACAAATGATAGTTCCGTTTAGTGGTTTATTAATTTTTAAATCGATTATTTCTCTAATAATTCCTACACCATTTGTTTCATCTCCATGAATACCCGCCAATAATAAAACAACTGGACCTGGGTTCTTAGAGCGTTCGATAATCACAGGAACTTTAACGGTAGTTCTTGTATGCAGTTTTGCAACTTCTAAATCTAAAACAGTGCGTTTTCCTTGAGGAATCTCTTTTCCTAAAAGGATAAATGGATTACTCGACATTTAGTTCTAAATATCTAATAATTTCTTTAGCAATATCCTTTTTAGTAGCTACCTCAATTCCTTCTAATCCGGGTGAAGAGTTTACTTCTAATACTAAAGGTCCTTTTGAAGATTGTAACATGTCAACACCTGCAACAGCAAGGCCTAGTGCCTTGGCAGCTTTTAGGGCTGATTTTTCTTCTTCGTCTGTTAATTGAATAATAGTTGCATTTCCACCTCGATGAAGATTAGATCTAAATTCACCTTCTTTGCCTTGACGTTTCATTGCGCCAACTATTTTTCCATCAACTATAAAAACTCTAATATCTGCTCCACCTGCTTCTTTAATAAACTCTTGAGCAATAACTCTTGCCCCTAAACCATTAAATGCTTCTAAAACTGAAGTTGCTGCATTTTTTGTTTCTGCTAATACAACACCTAAACCTTGAGTTCCTTCTAATAATTTTAAAACCAACGGTGCTCCACCAACAGATTCAACAACATGCTCTACGTCTTTGGTGTAATTTGTGAAAACTGTTTTTGGAAGACCAACACCTGCTCTTGCAAGTACTTGTAAGCTACTTAGTTTATCTCTTGATACAACTAAAGCCTGAGAAGAAGTTGCAGTAAAAACTTTCATCATTTCAAACTGACGAATAACCGCAGTTCCATAAAAAGTAACAGAAGCACCAATTCTAGGAATAATTGCATCAATATCAGTCAAATATTCTCCTTTGTAAAATATTTTCGGAGCTTTCTTTTCAATCTCAATATTACATTTTAAGTGATCCACAACAATTACTTCATGTCCTCTTTTTTCTGCCGCTTCAACGAGTCTATTTGTAGAATATAATTTTGGGTTTCTTGATAGAATTGCAATCTTCATGTTATTGTTTTATTTTTAATTTATGAGATAAATTTGTTCTTGATGAATCTATAATGAATTGTTTATTTAAAAATTTTCTTCCTATTAAAACAGGAAATTTCATATCGCTTCGTTCACTCAATGTTAAATCGATAGCTAATGTCTTATTGAATAAAATAATTTCTGTTTTAACGGCAAATCTTTCTTCGGTTGCTCCGTTGGAACTTTTTACAACCTTAGTTGTATAGTTTTTTGAAGAAAACACTTTGTTATTATAAAGTGGGTGTTCTGAGTCTAACAGTGTAAACTTAATGAATTTTATATTGTTAACCCTGATCTCCTCAATATTAGCACAGTGAATAGAAGATGTGTATGCTCCAGAATCAATTTTTATATCAATATCTGATAATTCTAATTCGGGAAAATCTCCTTTATCTATTCGACCAATTGTTGTTTTCATTGATAATAAATATTTAAGGCGAAGTTAAATGAAATCTTATTATCGAATAAAATTATATTTATAATAATTCACTAGCAGTTTTGGCGCAACATTCTCCATCCATAGCGGAGTTTCTAAAATGAAGATTTATGAGAGGTTTCTCTAGCGGTTTGGCTAAACTGCGTTTTAATGCAGTTTAGGTTTTGTTAGTACTCGTTTGTTCTTTGTTTCCAGAATTTTCATTCTAAACCATGTGGTCCCATATACAAAAATAGCAATCCAAGAAACGGAAGTTAGTACTCCTTTTATAATAGTAAATGTACTTGATAAAGCCACAATCGTTTCAGAAATCTCAATTGATTTTGTGATCATTAGAATGATACATATGTTTTCTGAATAATCAAAGATCATCGCCAGAAATGGAATAATCAAGAATATCAATGCGATTTTACTTTTTGCCCTGGTTATTTTAATAAGCCGAAATAATAGACTACTTAAGAATAACGCCAGTAGAAATGGGTAGAGTAGATCTAATAAAGTTAATTGTGGGAAAAGGTAAAGATCGGTAGTTTGATCATTCAAGTTGTTCACTATTGATTTTGCTTCAGAAACCGAATATCCAAAAGGCTGGAGGTCAAATGCTTTAGTCCCGATTTGATTATTGATCACCGGAAAAGTATATATCATCATTAGCAGTAAGACAAAGTGACTTGCAACAAATGAGATACATATTTTCTTTACTGAGGAAGTCTTTAGAAGGAATGAATTTAAAATTGACATAAAATTGTTTTGATTAGAGAACAAAGGTTGTCAATTCATGTGGCGATTCCATTAACAAATGATAAGCGTTAAGATTGCGTTCTTAATCTACTTAAAGAAATAGTAGTTATCCCTAAATATGATGCGATGTCAGAATGTGGTACGAGGTTTTCAATATTCGGAAAATTACCTCTCAGTAGCAGCAATCTATCCTTGCCTTTAAGTGAAGCCAATGCTATTTCCTTTTGGACCTTTTCCATTAATTCATTCCTTAATACTTCGTTTCCGAAATGCCTGACTTCAAGATCATCAACCATTAATTTTTCAAACTCTTCAGCATTAATAGTTGCAAGCTCCACATCTGTTAAAGCGCGTATATTAATAATCGACTTCCCTTCTTTATTTCTTGTGGTACTAGGCGATATTATCGAGCCAGACATAAAAAATGAAATCGTTACATCTTCTCCTTCTGGTGTGTAGAGAAAACTCTTGCAAGTTCCCTCAATCATAAAATACTCGAGATTATTATGTTGCCCAACTGTTGTTATTGACTCTCCTTTTTTAATAGTAATGAATTTCACTAAATCCTTAATTTTTCCAATTGATTTAATTGAAACTGGCGAAACAGAATAGATAATCGGATCAATCTTCTCGTGCATTTTTTTGATTTAAAAACAAACTAAATTTACATCAAACTAATTACGGCCTCAGCGCAACGTTCTCCATCCATAGCGGCAGAAACAATTCCACCGGCATAACCACCACCTTCACCACAAGGAAATAATCCTTCAATTTCTGGATGTTCTAAGTTCTCTTTTCTAGGAATATTTACAGGAGAAGAAGTTCTAGATTCTACACCTACTATATTAGCTTCGTTGGTGTAATATCCATGCATTTTTCTTCCAAAAGCTTCAAACCCTTTACGTAAACGACTACCAATTAATTTAGGTAATAAAGAATGCATTGGAGCAGAATTCAGTCCTGGTTGATACGAGGTTTCATTTAAATTTGTAGACAGTTTTCCGTCAACAAAATCGACTAAGCGTTGTGCCGGAGCAGTTTGATTTCTTGCTCCTGAAGTGAACGCTAAACGTTCTAGATTCTTTTGATATTCTAACCCTTTCAACGGTCCAAATTGATCGTATTTAGGAATGTCTTTATCAATGTTAATTTCAACGACAATTCCAGAATTGGCAAATTTATTATTTCGACGAGAGGGCGACATTCCATTCACAACAACTTCTCCTTCAGCTGTTGCAGCAGGAACGATAAAACCACCAGGGCACATACAGAAAGAGTAGACACCTCTATTATTTACTTGCTGTACTAAACTATAGGCAGCAGCAGGTAGCAATTCATCTCGGCTTCCGTCGCAACTATATTGAATACTATCAATAATCTCTTGTGGATGTTCTACTCGAACTCCCATTGCAAAAGATTTTGCTTGTAAAGCGATATTTTTTTTGTGCAATAATTCATAGATATCCCTAGCAGAATGGCCGGTTGCTAAAATGACAGAATTGACGGTCATTTCATTTCCATCTTGCAATTGAATAGCTTGTAGTTTGTTGTTTTTAATCACAAAATCAGTAACTCGTGTATTGAAATGAATTTCTCCACCAAATTTTAAGATATTCTCGCGAATGTTTTGAATGATTTTTGGAAGCTTGTTGGTTCCAATATGTGGATGTGCATCAATTAAAATTTGTTCAGTCGCTCCATGAAAAACTAGATTTTCAAAAATTCGTCTTACATCACCTCGTTTTAAACTTCTTGTATAGAGTTTTCCGTCAGAATAGGTTCCTGCTCCACCTTCACCAAAACAGTAATTAGAATCTTCATTAACAATATGGTCTTGATTGATGGCTTTTATATCACGTCTCCGTTCTTGAACATTTTTCCCACGTTCTAAAACAATGGGTTTAAACCCTAACTCGATGCATCGTAAGGCGGCATACATTCCTGCAGGGCCAAATCCTATAATATGGATTTCTTTTGCATTAGAAACATCTTTATATTCAAACGTATAGTCTGATTTTTCAGGCACACTTTCATTGATGTAAACCGCTACTTTGTAATTGAAAAAGGTTTCTTTTTTACGAGCATCAATAGATTTTCTTAGCACTTTGACTCCGCTAATTTTGCTAGTGTCAATACCCAGTTTACGTGCAGCTTTATGAAGTAAAACACCTTCTTTTTTTTCTTCAATAAGATTTGTTCTAAGTTGAATCTCTTGTACCATGGTGCAAATTTACATAAACTAATGAAGATTAATAAGCTTAGGTACTAAAGAGTTAATCTATATATTTTTCAGGAATTGGTTGTTCTGGAGTTTCGCCTTGCCAAAATACATTTAGAATCCACCAACGATTTCCGTCGTGCAATAATTGAATGCTATTGATCCCTCTCATAAAAGGTTTGCTGTCTTTTGCAGATCGAAAGCTTTCGTATGAAGAAAAAACATGAGCAATGTTTCCAAATTGATTGGTTGTTCTTCCAATCTCCTTTTCGAAAAAACCATTTTCAAGCAACCATTTACCAGACGTAGCTATATACTCTTCAGTTGTCATAAAACGAGCTCCGTTAACCCCTTGTCTATTATTTCCTGAAGGAATTAATTTTGCGTCTTTGTGAAATAAATACTGGAACAATTCCCAATCACGAGCTTCACCTTTTTCTCCAGAAATAACAGCGTATAAAGTTTTAATAGTAACGTCAATAGATTGTACTTTTTCAGAATAGTCTTTTGTTTGAGCGTTGATAAAAAGGGTTATAAATAGGAGTAAGGAGCTAAAGAAAATTCTCATGATTTGATTGTTTAAGTGACTAAATTTAATATAAAATTAGTTATGGGCTAAAACCATCCGATCATTTCCAAATAAATCTTTTTTGAGTTCAATATTTTCAAATCCTTTTGAATGTAATAATTTAACCGTTTCTTTCCCTAAATATTGATTGATTTCAAAAAACAACAAGCCGTTTTTATTCAGATGCTTTTTAGCTAAGTCTGCAATTTTATCATAAAAAACTAGTGGGTTGTTATCGTCTACAAACAAGGCTAAATGTGGTTCGTTTTCTAAAACATTATTATTGATTTCTTCTTTCTCTAATTCTCTTACATAAGGCGGATTAGAAACAATGAGATCAAACTGTTGATGTAATTCAAGTGTATTTAAAATATCTTGTTGAATAAAGATAACATCAACTTCATTCAGTATTGCATTTTTCTCAGCAGTCTTTAGTACTTCTTTTGAAACATCAATTGCAGATATGAATGCTTCTGGTACTTCTTTTTTTAATGAAATAGGAATACAGCCACTTCCAGTTCCGATATCTAAAATTGAAAATGTAACATCTTTTCTCTTTTCTCTTTTCTCTTTTGTCTCAGAAATAATCCATTCTACTAATTCTTCAGTTTCTGGTCTAGGAATCAATACGTTTTCGTTCACAAGAAAAGGGAGTCCATAAAACTCTGTTTTTCCTATAATGTATTGTAGAGGCTCTTCTTTTAGTAATCTTTCTGTAGCTGATTCTAACAACAAGAGTTTCTCTTTTGGAATCTCAAAACTTGATTTTAAAACACTGTCAATTCTTTGGAAATCGAGATATTCTTCTATCAATAAAAAGAAAAAAGAATCAATTTCTGTTTGAGGATAGATCTCAATGAGAGTTTCATTAAAATGGCCTTTATATTGTTTTAACGTCATAATTTACGAATCATCCACACGTCACAAGAATAATGACTTGTATTACCCATTGCGGCATCAATTTCGGTAAAACCGTTCTTTTTATATAGTTTTTGAGCAGCTGTCATGTAGGGAAGCGTTTCTAAATAACATTGGTCAAAACTAAATTCTTTCGCTTTTTTCATGCATTTCTCTATCATTTCTGCACCTATACCTTTTCCTCTTGCTTCGGGTAAAAAGTACATTTTTTGCAATTCACAGGTACTTCCTTCAAAATTATCTAATTGTGCAATTCCTCCTCCACCTAATACGATGTTATTATGTTCAACAACAAAATAAATAGCTTTGTCTTTTTGATAAACAGCATATAGATCCTCTAAAGCTTTGTCTTCATATGCTGTGCCGATTTTTGGGGCACCCATTTCTAAAATAACACGCTGTACAATGCTTTTCATTTGTACATTATCTCGAGGTTCTATTTCTCTAATGATATAATCTGAATTTGACATTTAATCCTGTATTTTTGCCTTACAAAGTTACTTATTTTTGAACCACGAACACTACATAAAAAGATGTCTTGAAATTGCCAAATCAGGAATTGGAACAACACGTCCAAATCCTTCTGTTGGAGCCGTTTTAGTTGTTGATAATGAAATTATTGGAGAAGGCTTTACAAGCCCATATGGAGGAAGTCACGCCGAAGTAAATGCTATTAATTCGGTTGAAGATCCAACTCTTTTAAAAAAAGCGACGATCTACGTGACCTTAGAGCCGTGTTCTCATTTTGGAAAAACACCACCCTGTTCTGATTTAATTATTAAAAGCGGCATTAAAAAAGTAGTGATTGGTTGTTTAGATTCAAACAGTTTAGTTTCTGGAAAAGGAATTGATCGATTGCAAAATGCCGATTGTGAAGTTATAGTTGGGGTCTTAGAGAATGAATGTAAAGAACATCATAAACGATTTTTTACATTACATAACAGGAAGCGTCCGTTCATTATTTTAAAATGGGCAGAAACTTATGATGGATTTATCGCTCCGAAAGTTAGAGAAAAACAAGCTCCGGTTTGGATTACCAATGAAGTTTCTAGGCAAATAGTTCATAAATGGCGAAGTGAAGAGCATGCGATTTTAGTAGGGACAAAAACTGTTTTAGATGATAATCCAGCTTTAGATGTTCGTCATTGGAAAGGAGAAAGCCCTGTTAGAATTGTAATTGATAGAGAATTAAAAATCCCAAAGAATTTAAAAATATATGATGAGTCTGTGAAGACAATTTTTATGAATGAACGTGAAACGTTTGTTAATGGAAATATTGTTTTTGAGAAAATTGACTTTTCTAAACCAATTGCTTTTCAAATTTGTGAACTGCTCTTTACCCATAAAATTCAATCTGTAATTATTGAAGGAGGGGCAGCAACTCTGCAAACGTTTATTGATGAAAATTTGTGGGATGAAGCAAGAGTATTTAAAAGCGAAGTGAATTTTAATGAAGGAGTAAAAGCTCCTAAACTTGATTCTATTCATAATAAAGAAGAAAATATAAAAGGAGATATTTTAAAAACGTATAGAAATGATTAAAAATATTGTTTTTGATTTTGGTGATGTGTTTATCAATTTAGATAAAGAAGCCACCATAAGTGAATTATTTAAATTGGGAGTTGATGAGATTTCTTTTAAAATGATGGAAGTAGCCCAAAAATATGAAATTGGAAATTTAACAAATCAAGAGTTTATAGATGAATTTACCTCGATGTTTCCAGCTGTTTCTGACATTGATTTTATAAACGCTTGGAATTCAATTCTCAAAGATTTCCCTAAACATCGACTTGATTTTTTAAAATCACTAGCTGAATCAAAAAAATATCGAATCTTCTTATTGAGCAATACAAATGATCTTCATATTTCTTGGGTTCAAGAAAATTGGGGACATGAGTTGTTTGCTGAATTTAAAAATTGCTTTGAGCAGTTTTATCTATCTCATGAAATGAATTTAAGAAAACCCAATGCAAATATCTATGAGTTTGTATTAAAGGAAAATAATTTAATTGCTGAAGAAACTTTTTTTATAGACGATACAGAAGAGAATACAAGAACGGCTGAAAAACTTGGAATTAAAGTTTGGAATATTAATCCGACTTCTGAAGATGTCGTAGATTTACTCGCTCGAAAAGAGTTCAATTCATGATTTATTTATTTATCAGTATTTGTATTTCAAGTTTTCTATTTGTCATTTTTAAGCTCTTTGATGTTTTAAAAATCAATACACTACAGGCAATAGTTTATAACTATTTAGTTGCTGCAATATTAGGATTTAGTGTGTCAGACATTTCAGTTTCTGTTCAAGAAATCCCTAGTCAACCTTGGTTTCTAGGTGCTTTTTTATTGGGAATTTTATTTATTGTTGTTTTCAATGTGATGGCCTTAACTTCTCAAAAAAACGGACTATCCGTAGCTTCTGTTGCTAGTAAAATGTCAGTAGTCATTGCTATTGTCTTTGGGGTTTGGTACTATAATGAAAGTCTAGGTTATATTAAAGTTATTGGAATTTTATTGGCATTAATCGCTGTCTACTTAACATCTGTTAAAGAAAAAAAAGAAACAAATCAAAAGCGTATTAGCTTATTGCTCCCTGTATTATTATTCTTTGGTTCTGGGGCGATAGATACAGGATTAAAATATATAGAAACTACCTCTGTTCAAGAAGGTGGAGTGCCATTGTTTTCGGCAACTATTTTTGCCTGTGCTTTTGTTCTCGGAATCATTACATTAGGAATTCAAAAAGCAAAAGGAAAGTTTGTATTTAAATTTAAAAATATTTTAGGAGGAATTTTATTAGGCGTTCCAAATTATTTTTCCATCGTTTATTTATTGAAAGCTCTTAGTACAGAAGGAATGGAAAGTTCTACAGCTTTTACATTAAATAATGTAGGAGTTGTTATTTTGTCAACCTTTTTAGGATTGCTCATTTTTAAAGAAAAATTGATTGCTAAGAATTGGATTGGAATTGGAATTGCAATTGTTAGTATATTGATGGTCATGTCTACAAATGGATGATATTTATAAAACCATAGAAAAACCATCTGAAGAAACACTGTTTAAAGATCGAAACAGTAAGTTTTACGGCTATGCTTTTCCTGTAAAGTCTGAAGAAGATATCAAAGCTTCTTTAGAGCTCTTAAAGAAGAAACATCATTCTGCACGTCATTTCTGTTATGCTTGGCAACTTGGAACCGAAACGATTCGATATCGAGCAAATGATGACGGAGAACCAAGTAACTCTGCAGGAATGCCAATATATGGGCAAATTCAATCATTTGAATTGACAAATGTACTACTTGTGTCCGTTCGCTATTTTGGTGGAACAAAACTTGGGGTAGGTGGATTAATTAATGCGTATAGGTCTTCTGCTAGATTAGCAATTGAAGCTTCGGTAGTTGTTCAAAAAACAATGGATGTTTTATATCAACTTAATTTTGAATACGAGTTAATGAGTAAGGTGATGAAAATTATCAAAGAAAATTCTATTACTCTTCAGAATCAAAAATTAGAAATCGACTGTGAAATTATTATTTCTGTCAGAAAATCTGAAGCCGATAAGATCTTTCAAATTTTTGAAGCCGTCTACAAATTAAAAATACAACTTTTAGAAATTTAGCTTTTCTAAAATATAATTAGGACATTTTGTAGGTCTGTTTGTTTTCATATTTATAAATGCCAATACTGAATTACCTGTTGATATCTTTTCGTTATTTTGGTTAACAATCTCATAATCAAACTCTATTCTGACTAATGGCTCTTTTTTTAAAAAAACAGAAATTGTTAGCACATCATCATATTTAGCAGATTTAATAAAATTAAAAGACAAAGAAATAACAGGTAGCATTACGCCGCTATTCTCCATATCTTTGTAGGTAACTCCCAGATTTCTAAGCCATTCTGTTCTGGCTACTTCAAAAAACGTAGCGTAGTTACCATGATAAACAACACCCATTTGATCTGTTTCGCCATAGCGAACTCGAATACTCGTAGAGAATTTTTTCAATTTTTATATAAATTAGAGTTTTCATTCTACGTAAAAAAAAGTTAATAATCAATAGCAAATTGATTTTTTTATACTGAATTTTATTCACACATTTGTAAAGCTTTTG
>TARA_R110001632_G_scaffold139494_3_pt1 | contig 19781 bp, 20 predicted proteins | sample TARA_R110001632 | Tara Oceans TARA_R110001632 (sample SAMEA4398266) | marine metagenome | biome: Polar Biome; feature: [SRF] surface water layer (ENVO:00010504); material: water (ENVO:00002006), including particulate matter (ENVO:01000060) such as... | depth 5 m
CAAATGAATTCCATCAGCGTCTTTAACTACTTCAACTTCATCGTCTGGACCTAATTTCTTAAATACTGTAACAACTTCATCATCTGAAGACATTGTCATATCTAATACATCGTCCATACCCAATTCCATTCCCATAGGTTCAAGGTCTAATTCTAGTTCTTCTCCACCATCTAAATCTAAATCTAGATCAGTGTCGAGGTCTAATTCGATATCAGCAACTTCTTCACCATCATCTGGTAAATCCATAACTTCCATCCCTAACTCTTCAGATTCTTCTGAATCGTCATCTTCATTGTCAAGTTCTAACTCAACGTCCATATCATCTGCGGATCCTTTTAATTCAATATCGTCTAATTCAATAGTTTCTTCATCTTGTTCTCTCAAAGACGACTCTACGATACTTTCAATTTCTTTCGACATATGCGCCGAAAGCATTTCTTTCGTGTTGGCTTTTAAGGCATCCTCTAAAGTCTTTGCTTCTAACAAAGCCTCTTCGATGATTGATTTCTTTTTCTCAGCCATTTTAATTTTTTTTAAAATTATTTTATTATTATATTAAAACGCGTACACATACGCATTTTTTAATAAATATGCAATAAAACATAAAAAGATTTTTTTTAGTACTTTTTTTAGGGTTTTTTTTAATCTAATAAAAAATTAGATAAAGAATCTTTTAATAAATTATCTTCATTCTTTTTATTAGACTCTGACATTTGTTGTTCTCTAGATGGTTCTTCATTATATATCCAAGACCCAGGAGTTGATGGGGAAGTTACAATGTCCCAACAGATTAGTTCGTAATCATCTTGTACTATGTTCTTACCATTTTCTTTTTCTAACGAACCAACACCTCTTGATGATACACCGATTTTTAATCCTTGACGAATGTAGTTAGCCACTCTATCACCTTCACATGAAATAATTCCTTGATTAACGAAACCTGGTGACATAATGATTTGGAGTTTCCCCATTAATACATTACCTTCCCACCATAAGTCTATGACGTTATGAGATATCCTACTTACTGCGATAATAGAACTCTCTGGATGATCAGCTTCACCCATTGCTCTTTTTTCTTTAACAAGTTTTAAATAGTTTTCCGCTTCTTTTCTTAATAGAGCTTCAGGGTACACCCTTTCATTTTTATTCTCCACCCCATATTTTTGCATAACAGCATAAACAATTAAAGGGTCACTAACTACTTGTTGACCTTCTGATAGTTTACTAACTTCGTTAATGAAACTTTTATTATCTTTTGGGGAAATGTATCCAGCATCATATTCGATGAGAATACCTTTTTTATTTATTTCGTTTTTTTTAATTATTTCCATAATAATGATTTACTTTAATTATAAATATATCATTACAATAAAAACTCTATTTTTTAGTTTTATAAAAGGTAAAATAATTATTATTATCTAAACAATTATTTGCTACATCGTATATTAATTTTTTTGATTCGTTTAGTAATTTTATTTGATTTATAGGTAACCCTTTCTTCTGATATAGTGTTATCTCACAGGACATAAAACTTCTTTTGGTGGTTACAAATCCAGATGATCTCATATCTAAATCCACTATATATTTATTATTGTGGAAGATTTCTTCGTTTAACTTATTATTAAGATTTTGTTTGATTTTTTTTCTTAGATTCCTCAACACCGATTCGTAATTTGTGTTTTCATCAATGTTGTTTATCTCTCCCCAAGCACTAAGGTTAATGTATAAACTTTTAGATTCTTTATTATTGACTGTACCGATTTTAGTTTTGTAGTTATTTAATAAATTCAGTTTTAATTCTTTTCCTACTTTCATTCATATCTATTTATTTTTTTGTTATTAATATTATATCAAATATACGCATTATACGTACCAAAGTCAAAGCATAAAAAAACCCACATAAGTGGGTTTAAATTATAATGTTAGTTTGATATCGATTCTTTAAGTTCATATACACTACTTATGTTATTAACAGAGTCTTCTTTATTGTATACCATATTTAGTAACTTGTCTTTGACTCTCAATAACTTATCTTTTAAATCTATGTCTGATGATTCATCTAGTTTTTTATCGATAGTCTCAATACAACCCTTTTTTAATTTAATAAACGTATTTAATTTATCTTCATCATTACCATTTAAAATAGTTTTTATGATTTCTTTTTCCGATTCACTTATATTTGAGTATCTATTATTAAATTTGTCAACCGCTAATTTAGTAATTATACTAGGGGGTATATCTAAACTTTCTTTTACTACTACCTCATCTTCTTTTTCTAACATTAACCTAACAATGTTATTTGTAGATGTATTGAGTTTATCAATATTAGAAGGAGTTTTTTTAGTTTTAGTTAAATAGGATATATCATTATAAAATGAATCATTTTCTTTAATAATCTTCACACCTTTTAATAGTTTTAAAAAATAGTCATTTCCTTTTTGGATGTGACCCTCATTTAAATTTCTTAATAAAGTTATATTTTCTTTAATATACTCTCTGGCTTGTCCACCATCGTCAAACTTTTTAGTTTGTAAATTCTTATAAATTAAGTATTGATCACTTAATGTTTTATTTTCTTTTAACGTTTTTAAAAATTTAGAGAATACTTTTTTCCCCTCTTTATCTTTCCTTAAAACAGACTCAACTACTATATTTTTAAAAGTGTCTTTTATATTACCAAAATTTTCCATATTCTATTTATTAATAAATATTAAGAATTATGAAAAAATTTAGTCTTTGATGATTTTATCTATTTCTTTTGACATATCCTCTATTTTGTTGTTTATAATATCAGTATCTTTTTCTACTGAATCTAAATCATAAATATGTTCATTTTTCCCTAAACTTTCTGTAAGTCTTTTAAGATATATCCCTTGATATTTTTTAGTTTTAGATTCATATTTTTGTCTACTTTCCTCCATTAAAAGATTATCTTTTTTATTTGTTGACTCTACTGCTGTGTCGGTTTCAGCTGCGGTTGCTTCACCACCAGCCATACTATCTGCAGCGCTTTCTATGTCTGCACCAAATCCACCTCCAGCGTCTGCACCAAATCCACCTCCAGAGTCAGTTTCTTCACCACCTTCACCACCTTCAGCGGTTGCACCATCTGAAACCAAAGTATCAAAGTCACCATATAATTTATCAACTCTATCAAATAAACCAGTCTTCTTAATAATATTAGCAGTTTGTTCCATTTCAGCCGCAGCTGCTTTCTCTAACCTTTGTTGTTCTAAATCACTTCTAATGTCCTCATCTGACATCCCTAATATTTGTTTTCTTGCTCTAGTCATAGACATAGATCCGAACCCGTTACCTGCATCAGACACTGCATCTTTATATAAAGTAACCTTCATTTGTGTTTGTTCTATCTTTAACATCTCTGCTTGTGTAGAAGGGTTGTTAAGTGTTAAAGTGAAATTTTCTAATTCATCCTCTAACCCTAAAATGTATAAATGGATTATTGCAATCTTATTTAATTCTTGTAACATCGATTGTTGTATCCTATTGATTGTTCTTGCGAATCTAATATCTTGTAACGCTAAGTTCTTCCCATCACCAGTTGCCTCCTCGAAACCTAAAAACGGTTTAGGTACTCTAAGAGCAGTAAATAATTTCTTCTGTAGATACTGAATATCTGCAATCTCTGAAAGGTTAGTTGCACCTGGTAAGGTATCTATAGGGCTAGGTGCGTTTGGGTCTCTTACAGGGATAAAATAATCCTGATCCTGAGCCATTTGATTATACCTAGTATCTATCTGTCCAGTTTTTTCGTCTATAACAGGACTCCTTTTAAAATTATTAGCAATTTTTTGTACATATGAAGGAACATCTGCTTCATCAATGTTACCTACGAATATTTTAAAGATTCTTCTTTCTGGTGCTCTTGTAACTCTGTAAATTAACATAGCATCTTCAGAAAGTAATAATTGTTTCCATATACGTCTAGCCTTTTCTAACATAGAAGTACCATAAGGTAATCTTCTGTCATCACCTAATAGTCTAAAGTGTGCAACCTGCCACGCATTAAATTCAATATCTCTCTGACCCCAAACAAACTTAACTGGGTTAAAACTATCTTCTTCAGCATTTACCGAATTTGCACCAAAACCTTCATTATCTTTTCTAGTGATTTCTATATTTGGTAGTTGTTTAACACCTGTTATACCTTCCTCACTATCAATATTTAAAAATAAAAAATTATCACCATATTTACATGTGTTTCTTGTCCACATAGGTAATGAAGTGTGTATATCTAATCTGTTGAAGAATAAGTCTTCCAACACCCTTCTAACTCTTTTACTTTCTGAAAATATGTTTATCACTTTATTTTCAGGATTTAAGGTTGTCGACTCCTCCATCATTATATCTAATGCTGCCGCAATTTCAGGGAAAAATTCCATACCCTCAAAATCTGCATATGAAGCTAACCTTGTTGTTTCATAATATATAGAGTGTTGATAAATCTCGTTATCAACCTTTTGCCACATTCCTGATAAATATTTATCTTGTTGTAGTTTTAGTTTTTCATAGTCATATTCTTCTTTTGACTTAGTTTTTAATAACTCTTTATCGTTTATAGAATATCGAGACTTATTATCGGGTCTTTTTATTTCCGGTCCAAATAAGTTGTTTAACTGTTGGAATATAGTTTTTCTAGCCATTTTATAAGTATAATGTTTATTTTATAATAATAAATATCAAAAAATATTAAAAGTTATTTAATACCAAATAACCAATTATATTCACCATTATCATTATTATTATTATTATTCTGTTGTTGGGGTTCATAGGTGGGGGTATTACTATAAAATGGATTTGTAAAACTTTCATTAACTTTATTCACATCATTCGATAAATTAGTATTAACCCACCCTTCTAACATTGCCTTTGTTTGTTTTTCTATTGTCTCTAATTTTTTAAATGTTGTTTGTACCACAAAAAGTGGCATCGCCAAAGCCATAATAATATCATCATGAAAACCATCTTGGTGATCTGGTCTACCATTTCTATATACAAAAGTTTTTAATTCAGAAATTAACCTAACCGATCTTATTATGGTTTTATTTTCTCTAATATGTTCTTCTAAATCACTAACCATTTGTAACCTACTACTTCCAACATTAAATCCAGGAACTTTATCACCTTGTTTATATACACTTTTTGCATATTTTTCACTTAGTTTTCTATTTTTAGGGTCGTCATAATGTAAGTGATTATACCCCATTTCTAATAACTTCATAACAGTAGATACTCCCATACCACCTGTTATATCTACGACAGTGTAAGCTTGATATAGGTTACCGTATTTATATACAATTTCTGCCAATAAATCTGGAGGTAATTTATGTTTGAATTCTGCAACCTGTTCTAACCCATCAAAATCTAATATTACAATAGTGGAACTATCTTTACCATCCCCTCTAGAAACATCAACTCCCATAATATATTTGTGACCCACCTCTGGTTCTTTCCATATCCACATAGACTTCTCCATTTCAGCTTTATACTTAGGTTCCATAACATAATTTGTGTTCTGATAATCCACATACTCATCATCAACTACGTTACCACCTGAAGAAACAAATGATACGTCTAATTCTTGCGCAATTTGTTTCTTATCACCATTCATATCTCTACACATCTCCTCATACCAATGTGAGGTTGCCTTCCAACCATCTTTTTCCATAACACCGTAGTCTTCAATATGTGTACTATCCGTTTCATACGTTTTACCACTGTATTCCCACCTTAATTTATCTCTACCGATACTATCACATACAATTACCTCATCTTCTCCTCTTAACCACCTTAAGTGTCTATTATATCTAATATCCTCATACCACCTCATTTCAATGATATTGAAATTATTATCACCTTTTTTAGCGTTGTCATATGTTTTATAATATAATGCGTCTTGACCGTTAGGTGTTGATATTAACGTAACCTTACCACCTGTACCCAAAGAGGTTAGTGCAGCACCAAATACTTCAGCACCGTTATCGATAAAAGCTGCCTCATCCATCACTAAGAATGTAGGGGTATATCCCCTTAGTGCATCTTTTGATGTTGCCAATGCCTTAACTTCACATTTAGTAGACTTAGTTTTTATATGTCCTTTAGCTTCAATATCTAAATAAGATTCACCTTCTCCAATCCCCCACACCCATTCAGGTATTTGATCGGTAAAGTCTTTAATTTTTTTAAGAAATTCCTGAGCCAATGTTTGTTTATTCGCCAGCACCAAAATTTTCCAAGGGTTGTTAGGGTCACAAAATGCAATTTTTATTGCAATATAGGCTGCGGTTGTAGTAGATACACCAGCCTGTCTTGGTTTAGTAACTATATTCCGATTATTTTCTTCGTAAGACTTAATTATTTGTTTTTGTTTATAAAATAACTTAAACGGTACAAACCCCTTTTGAGTTAAATCATATGTTTTTAAAAATGTCTCAACTGCATATATAGGATCACCTAAACATTTAGCAAATATTTTTAATTTTTCATTTCTATCCATAATATTATATTTAAAACGCTACTACTCTACCCTCTTCCCAAGCTTCATAATTGGGACCTAATTTATATGTCACATTAGAACCTCCCCCTACTTTTTCTATTATACCAGATTTATTTGCTGCTGACCAAAAATCTGAGTATTGTCCAACACCATATTCAGAACCTATATAACTTAAAAACCCTCTTTTTGTTTTTTTAGGTGTTTTAATATCTTTCATATAGTCTATTAATTGTCTAACCATAGAATTTTCCCTTTTATTAAGGGTATACCCCTTACTTTTTGGTGTAACTATTATATTGTTTTCTTTTTTAATGTTATCGATAACATCTAAAATCATCGAACGGTATTTATGTCCTGTTTTAATGTTAAACAGAGATAGTCTCTTTACAGCTTCTACACCTGAATAGGTATTTTTAATAAAATTAATATACCCCTTAGATTCTTCTTCCTTAGATATTAAAATTCTACTGTATTCTGGAGTGTCTCTCCAACCCCAATACTTATTACTTAAAAAAGTTAGATTATTAAACCTTTGTTCAACATTACCCATACTCATAATTCTATTATATTCAACCTTCAGTATAATACGAATTATATCATTAATTTCACCTCGTTTTGTTTTTTCGGGGGTATTGTAGTAGTTATTAGTATAATTAATCCAATCATAACCTAATAAAACATTATACAATAACTTACTATTTTCAACATCCTTTATTGTAAATCCATATGCATCAAAAAATAAATCAAAAAAATGTTCTATCGGAACCCCTTTAGTCTCTTTAATAAATGAATCCACTAATGGTGTAATGTCTTTAGTTTTATTCCATGAACTTTCCTTAACTAATTTACTATATTGTCTTTCTGTTAATCTAATTTTCATTTTAAATATTTCCTGGTATATTATAATTAAAATTTTCCTCAGTTTTTGTTGAGTCAGGATAAAAATAACCCATATCTGGAGTACTTAACCGTTCCTCTGTATAATCTAAAACTTCTGATAACATAGATATGTAATCACCATAATACTCTCCTGGAATTTCAGAATTCTCTTCCATAGATGAAATCATATATTTATAAAATATATCGGTAATGTCAAAACGTATTACCTGACCTTTAATATTACCCTCTTTGTCTTTAACATCTCCCCACTTACCTTCAGAACCTAACAATCCCTCTATTTCATCTTTCAAATTACCGAACAATTCATTTTCACCAGCCTGTTCATACGCCCATCTATATTGACTTGTTAATTCACTACGTAAATCATTAAAAATATCTTCTTCATCTATTAATCTTAATATGGTTTCAGTGTCATTTACCATATCTTCTGTTAGTGTATGGAACTGTCCATCATCCATAGAATATTCACTCATTTCTTGTCCAATAAAATTATGTTCTTTAATATGATCTTTTATATGGGTTATAGATTTTTCATTTAGGTTATCAACAACATCACTTTCCCAATCAACGTCAAAATAACCATATAATTCAGCCCAATCTTCACCCAACACCGCTTCAACCGTACTTTGATTACCTGATCTAAACAACATCGTAAACTCGTCCCAACGATCAACTATTAAATAAACCCTATCCCCTTTTTTTTCTACATCGTTAAAAGTTTGTGGGAAAGCATGTTCATCTTTTATATATTTATCCAACCATCCAGTATTTTCTAATAAGTTTACAACATCATTACCATAATACTTACTTCTTAAGTCATCAAGAGTAATATACTCTAATGGGTTATCACCAATATCTAATAAATACTCAAATATAATACCCTCCGCATCAAGTTCTGTGATATTAAAATCATCAATCATAATATATGGTAACGTTTTTAATTTATCTTCCCAAACAAGATCATCCTTTTCAAGTTCTGATTCACTTAATTCATAGTTCAAAAATTTATAAACGCTGTTTTTAAATTTTTTATATTTATTTATGTCTATATATTCTAATAAAATATTTTTTATTGTTTCATTCATCTTACATATAAATACTTACTACAAATAAAAAATCCCACTTTTGGTGGGATTATATATTTTTATCAATTACAAAAATTATATATATTTATGTAATTTCGCAACAGTTTCAAAATCTCCATTATCTAAAGCATCGTTAATTAAATCTTCAATCTCTTTTCTTGACATTTCAGAATAGTCAACATCTTTAGTTTCTTGTGGTGTTTCATCATCTACTTCGGCACCTAGATTGTCTAATACGTCACCCATATCATCGTAACCAGTATCATCAATCATATCATCTAAACCTTCACTTGGTTCTTGATTGTGTAAATCTTTTAATGTTTTAATGACTTCTTTACATTTTTGACTACCTACTAATATTTCTTTCATAAATGAATGAAATTGTTTAGCTGGTAACTTACTTAATTCATGAAATAACCACTGTTTAATATCATAATCATCTGGATCAATACAATCTAAGAATTTTTCCCACATACCAGGACCTAATCTCATTCCCCATATCTCACCTTCTATTGTGTCAGCTTTTTCAATAACCTCAGTTTGTTCTTCAAAGTCTAAATGTCCATCAGCCCAATTAATCGCAGATAACTCTAAAGTCCCTTTAATAAGTTCGTGTACTAACAATGGGAATATCCAAGCTTTAGCTACTACAACAGGAATATCATCACCCTCCTCAATATCCACCTTTTCCATTTCCTCTTCTTCATCCTCATCTTCAGCTTCTTCAGCTTTTCTCCATTCAATTTTTTCAGAACCACCAGCACCACCAGCATCCATTGAACTTTCAGGTATAATCCAATATTGGAAATCAGCCAATGACATAAGTTTACCATATAAAACCATAAGTCTCGGATTCAACGCATCTAATTCATCAGCAACCATATGAAATATATAATGTCCTTTTTTGGATGCTCCTTGCATTAATGCATTTAATATCCTTCTCTTATCTACTTCCATCTCCAACTCTTCCATCCTTTCAGCACTTTTTGGTTGTTTAGGGACATCAAAATCAGAATCCTCATCTTCTTCCTCTTCATCACCACCAAAGTTTAAATCGGTACCTGGAGGGGATAAATTTGCTTCTAACATTTGATCAGGAATATCGAATTCTTCTGATACAATATCTACAGCTAATTTTTCTAAAGCGTCTTTATGGTTTGTTTCTATTTGCCCAACTTCTTGCATTATTGAAAACATCTCCGCCATCATACGAGGATTAATACTCTCAACACCATGATATCTTTTTACTTTATTAATAATTTCTTTAAATCTTTTACTGGCTAATTTTTCAGAATAGTTTTGATTTTCTGATCCAGATGGTACGGATTTACTTTTACCATAAATGTGTTCACCACTTCTTAATTTTCCTTCAATATCTGGATTCATTCTCTCAGGATGTTGAGGGTCATATTCAATTGCTTCTGTAAGTCTATTAGTCCTAAATTTCTCTTTTAGAATTCTTTTTGTAACTTCGTTTATAATATTTTTCTTCATCATATTTTTTTATTGTCCGTAAATCCCAGTTGTCCACATCACCCAAGATTCTTTAGCTAACTTCTCAAATACCCTTTGTACGTTTCTAGTTTCCATATCACCATTACCATTTTCAATTCTTTTCAAAGCGGTTCTAATTAATATGTCTCTAATTTTTTGTTTATTATTTAATAAGTAGTTTATTATTCTTAATTGTTCTTCTAATGATTCTATTTCTGATTCATTATCATCTTCATAATCATCTTCATAATCATTTTTAAGTTCTTCAATCTGATATTCAATAGATTCGATGTCTTGTTTTTGACCATATAACCACCTTTCCATATCTTTTCTAGTCCAATTAAGTAATGGGTATGCGCCAAACATATTAAGGAGACCACTTTCTCTAATATATTCTAGATATCTCATCACATCTCTTCGATCATGATTATCCATTTCTTCTACAATCTGAGGACCTCTGTTTCTTTGGTTTCTTTGTTCTTTTACGATATCTTTTTTTCTTAATTTTTTAACTCCACCATTTTTTTTAAAATTAATATATTCCATTAATTCACCTTTTTTCATTTTGGAGTTAGTAGATTCTTTTTTAGATTTAGCTTTTTCTGGTAAGTTTTTAAAGTTAGGTGTGTCATCGGAAAATTCCTTAGCCATATCACACCACTCTCTTTCTTCTTTATTAGATGCATCATCACATTTAGCATAAAAATATCTTTGTTGCGCTTTAGAGGCGAACTTTTCATTTATTAAACTTTTTACGATGTCCTTCTTTTTCATTTTATTTTCTATTGTTTAGAAATTTTTTGAGGAGACTTTTTGTCGATTCATTAACTGTTATAGTTCTAACAGTTCCCTTATTATCCTTAACACCAACAGTCTGTCCTCTTTTAACTTTATCTGTTTCTAAATCACTAGTTAGGTTTGAAGGATCGTCATAAACTGACATCATTTCTTCTTCTGACATTACATCGATATTTAAATCCAACATACCATCACCATCATCGTCTTGATCAACACTACTTGAGATACCGTCATTGTCCCTATCATAAGGACCATACTTTCCACTTTGTGCGTCAACCGACATAAATTCTTCACCAGAACCTTTAACAGCGTCAAATATTTCATTCCCATAAAGTTTATGTAACCTCTTAATAATAGCGGCTGGGTTTTTTCTCATATATCTAAGAACCGATGGTGGAATTTCATCTCCATATTTTCCAAATACATTTCTAACACCTTGTTCTCTAGGTGAAGATTTATAATCTTCTCTACTATAAGTGTCTCTCATCTCATGTTGTTCATCTAAATAGTTTTCCATTAACTTTCGTCTAGTGGCTCTTTTGATTTCGTTTTCAAAAATTCTTACTTTCTTTTTCATTTTTAAGTGTTTATCAATTCTTTATTATAATTTAATACTATATCTTTTTCATATAGTTTGTCATTTACCGATTCAATATCTTCCCCAAAAGAGAAAAATAACCTTTTTTCTGGATAGTCATCGTACCCTTCCATATTTTCCCAAGCCATTGCAACAATACCATCCACAGCGTCCCACATTGCAAATGAATCAGATTCTTGAACCAAATCCAATTTTAATGTAGTATTTAATTGTCCAGTCTTTTTAACAAATCTACCTTCTGGTGGTTCTGGATTCCCAGAAGATGGGTACGAATCCCATCCCTCACCATCAATATCTTTTACTACATCTGAAAAAAGGAACTCATAAATGTAATTCCCTTTCCAGTTTTGACCAATTTTATTTATGTAGACTAATTTCATTATCTAAACATACCTTTTCTTCTAAATGAACGTCTAGGTCTATCACCTCTATCTCTGTCAGCTTTAGGTTTTGGACTAACTTGAGGTCTTTTAATTTTATCCCAATCAGTACCTTTACCTGGACGAGTAGTTGGTTCTTTAATTCCTGGTTCCTTAACAGGTGCTTCAGTACCCATAATAGAATCAAAATCTAATTCAATATAACCATCACCTCTATCAGAATCCATTTCAAAATCTAATCTACTATCACCATCAGCATCAATGTCTAATCTATTTGGTATACCATCGTAATCTCTATCTAAATCTTTTGTTGCTGAAAGATAATCTTGTCCTGTTGAGATAGCGTCCATAACATCCATATCTTCATCCATGTATTGTTTCTTACCTTTTCTCATCATTTTGAAGTCCTCAGCATCGATTCTTCCATTTTTGTTTCTATCTATTTTATGTTGTTTACCCTTAAGTTTTTCATCTAACATGTACTCTTCTCTATCGAACTTACCATAGTTAGTGTATGACATATTGTGATGTTCCTCTACACCACTACAAGATTTACACCCTTCACCCAAACATTCTTCACAAATTCTATTATTTTCTTTTAATACTTTTTTAAGTGATTTCTTTGTTGCGTTTTTAAGTAAAGATTCCATTAATTGTTTTTTAGAAAAAACTCTACCTTCGTTTTTTTCTTTTTTACCTTCTTTATATTTTAGTGTTACATCACCACAATCACATTTACCTTTTTCGTGTAACATATCCATTTGGTTTTTAGAAATGTATACACAATCATTTTTAGTCTTTGAAATTTTATCTAACACTTCGTGAGGATCTAAACCATCCCCATCTTTATAAACTAAACACTTATCACCACATTCACAAATACCTTTTTTGTGTAACATATCCATTTGTTTTTCTGTGATGTTAACAACTTCTTTATTACTATCTTTTTTGTCCTCACCTTCGGATAATTCTTCACCACCATCATCAGCGAATGGATCTTCATCACCACCTTCTTCAGCGTCTAAATCAACAACCTCTTCATCATCACCCGTTGCGAATTCATCACCTTCACCATCTTCCTCATCTTCACCTTCTATTTTTGATATAATATCCTCAACATCTTCATCAGGAACTTCATCCCAATCAATTGCTGAAATAATAGAATTAATAACGTACTTATCTAATTCTGCGTCTGGCTCATCTTTATCTCTTAATAGTTGACCAATTTTACCAGTATATTTTTGTATTTTCTTTGTGGTTTCATCACCATCTTCTTCCATTCCTTCTTCATCACCCATATCTTCTCCACCTTCTTCATCACCGAATGGGTCTTCACCTTCATCTTCCATACTGAATTCATCTACCTCAACTTCATCTTCTATAGGTTCTTCTATTGTTGGAGGAGCTGGAGTATCAACTTTAATTACTTTCTTTTGTTCTTCAACATCTTCAGGTTCTTCATCTAATAACTCTTTACCATCTGTTTCTTCAACCTCTTCATCATTAGGGTCTTCAACTTTAGTCTCTTTAATTTTAACTAACCCACTAGCATTGGCTTCAAAAACTTCCTCACCATCTGATTCGAAAAGGTTTGTACCATCTTCAATACCATAAGACTCATTTAACATATCAAACTTCATATTTAAATGTTTCAACGCTTCAGCGTAAGACTGATATCTTTCATCGTATTTATTTTGAATACCTCCTGAATAATTAAAATCTTCAGACATTAGTGTCCCAGATGTTTTTTCAGTAGTTTTAATGAAATAGTTACGATTTTCTCTTATGATACCATAGACAATTCCGTTTGGACCTTTTTTTATAAAATCTATTTCTGAAAGTGATGTACTTTCATTTAGTGTTGTCATTCTACCCATTAAGTCAGAAATCCTGTTGATTTTATCTTGTCCTTTTAGGTCTTTTGGGTTATTAAATTTTTTCATTTTATTTTTTTTATTTTTTTTAATTCTTATCCGTTTGTTGGTAAACCTGTTTTAATGTTTACAAATTGCCATTGTTCCCCACCAGTAGTACCACCAGTAGTTGTAACTAATCCAGTTCTAAATAAACCAACTGGTTTTGCATTACCTAATAATAAGTAAGCTGCGTTTAGTGTTGTACCATCCTCTTGTACTATAATATCTATAGTTTCACCTGCGACTGTTGGTGTAAAAGTAGTCCCGTTAATTGTTAATGCGACACTAGCAGTAACTATATATATTGCACTATATACAAAGTTATCGAAATCTGCATTAGTACTATCATGTATGACTGAATATGTTCCTGTTAAATATGTTCCCATTATAATGTTTATTAAATAAATATTGCGTTTTTAAGAAAAAAACATAATTTAATATTTATCCTTTTTTAAAATATTTAAATGACTCATCTAATGTTAATGACTTATCATATGATTTAGTTTCAATCTCACTTAGTTTATCTAAATACATCGTCCTTCTAAGTACCTTAAACGCGATATTTTCAAAAGAGTACTCACCCTCTCTATCCAACCCACTCTGTCTCATTTTTTTGATTTTATCTTTTAGGGTTTGTATTTTTCTAATGGTTTTATCATAATCACCAGTTTTATACATATAATATATCTCCTCTATTACATCTATAATATTATTAACCTTTTGTTCTACCTTTTTAGAATCAATTTCTTTTTCTTTTAAATCTGGTTTAATAATCCAACCATCCCAAAGGATTGAATAAACACCACTTGATACGTGATCTTCATCAGTGTCTTGCATATATAGTTCTACGTCATAACCTTTAATAGTTATATCGTGTTTTTCATTCCATAAATTTTTCTTTGAGTTGAAGTATTCTTTTACTAATTCTGTATTTTCATCTACTTCTTCGAAATTTACTAATATATGTAAATCTACATCTGAGAATTTTGACCAATTATAGTTAGATAAACTACCTGTCAATATGATATCATCAATATCTACCCAACCAACATTTAAAGTCTCAAAGAAATCATCTGCAATCATAAGAAGTCTTCTACGAACATCCTCATACATATGTTGAGTTTCATCAAATATTTTTGGGTTGAGTTCTGACCTTATTTGGAAAGAAGATAAGTCTATAGTTTCTTTTTCTAATAATTCACTTACTTCTTGTTCTGTAATCTTTTTTATGTCCATAATAATAAATATGTTTATTTATGGATAAATATCTTAAAAAATAGAAACGGGCGTATTACTATTTAATCGTTAAGTAATTTTTTATTACTATCTTTTGTAACTTCTGACTTATTATCTAATTTTTCGTGTACAACATTAAACTCTCTACACATATGATCCACCAGTTTATCTGATCTAGAATCTATTCTTCTATCTACTTTAGAAATATGGTGTTCTAAATTCTCCATTTTTCTTTCGTATGTGTTATGGATATCTTCCACACTTCTATCTATTAATCTATAAATGTTTTCAATATCTTCTCTAATACCTCTTTCTATGTCATTCATTGTTCCAACATCAACCTTACCTTTTAGCTTGTTTAGGACATTTGTAATAGATAAGACTATTGCAACTACACCTAAAGTAGACAAAACTGACACTGTTATTAAAATTGTTTCCATAATTTTTATTTTTTATTTTATTTGTTATTATTCGAAACGCCCGTTTCTATTTTTATTGTAATTCCAGCGCTACCACTAGAAATGTAATATGAATTATATTTATTATCAATTATAAACCCATAATTTTTAAATTTAAAGATTATTACTTCTTCTTCCTCAAACCACCCATGTATAGCGTTAGTGGCGTAATCTATAGATAGTGATTTAATTAAACCTAATCTCCAACGTCCCTTAAATTCACCTAAAAGTTCATTGACATCAATATGTATTATCATAATATAGTTATATATTATAACGTACTTTTAATTTCTTCTATTTGTTCAACCATAGGGGTGACATCTACTTTATCGGGAGACTTTTCATAGTCATGACCCTTAACTACAGAATTTAATACCTTTCCTTGACTTTCAGCCAATTCAAATTTACGATACTCTTCATATGTTACATCACTGTATACATACTGAATACCTGATTTAAATATTACTGCTAATTTTTTTTTACCTTTAATGTACTTTGACCCTAATACATTACTGGATTCGTATAGACATTCTATTGATCCGTTTTCTTCGTGTTTTAATAAAACCATAATTTAATCTTTATAAAGTTTATAGGAATGAATATTTTTCATTTCATATATATTACCACTAATTGTGGTAGGATTGTCAACTGTAACTGATTCTTCTTCAGTTATAATAACATAATTTCCTGTTATAATCATTGCGGAATCCATATATTCCATTCTTGTTGTTGGTTTGTTATCTTCATCCTTTAATAACAAAACTATTTTTCTAAATTTCGGTGCTGATGGTATCATAAAAACAAATATAGGTATAAATAATTAAAAAATCAACAATAAAAAAACCACTCTATATATAATTTTCTACTATGTCATTTTATCAAGGGTTGTTGACGTGTTTACCTTTTATCTTATAATAGTTAACATCTATCCCTAATTCTTCTAACTTATTCTTTGGTATGTAACATTCTCCTGTCTCTAAAAAGTAATCCATTCTTTTAGTACCAAACTTAATATTAAAATCTACTAGGTCAATACCAATGAACTTTCTATTGTTTTTTAACGCCGCTACACCAGTGGTAGAGGACCCTGCGAATGGATCTAAGACTACATCACCTTCTTCACTACCGATTCTAACAAACCAATCAGCCAAATCAACGTGAAAGGGTGCTGGATGTAAAACACTTGGGTTAGATTCTGAAGGTGTTATCACCACATTATGAGGTAAAGAACCTTTTACATTTAAAGTTCTCATTTCTGACTCATAAACCCCATCTCTAGAATTTATAGTCGTAACTGGGCTTTGAAATCTTTTTTTAGTTACTTCAGAATGTTCAGTTCTACAATTATCAGCCACAAATTTAGGTTTATTGGAATTAGAGAAGTGAAAAACATATTCATATCTATCTATAGCTCTATATTTACAATTTGTGGGTATAGAATTTTTCTTAAACCATATATAAGGTTTAGCAACCATATGCCAACCCTGTTTTCTCATCTTATATTTTAATTCATCTAAAACTGGATGAACGACACCTTTATCTATCTTATCATTAATGTTAAGAAAGAAACTACCATTAGGTTTTAATACCTTTAAAAATAATTCCGTAAATTCTAAAAACCAATCAGCGTAATCGTCAACGTGTATAGAACCTATTTCACCATCGTCATTACCACTATAGTTTTTTCTCATAGAATAGTATGGTGGAGATGTAAATATCATATCCACTTTCTCACCTCGAGAAATCATATCTGTTATTATTTTTTTTGTGTCACCTAATTGTAAATTATATTGACTTTCCATAATATATTGTTTAAATTTATAACAAAGATAACGATATTTATATAAAAAACAAATTATTGATGAAAAAAATCTTACCGATAGTAAAAAAAATAATAAATATGTCTATTAAACAAGCCAAATTACATGAAGATTGGGAAGTTAGGGTAGAACATTTAATGATTGCAATGATTAATGACTACGATAACACTTCAATTAAAGTTTTAATCGATATGGGTGTCGATGTAGACGTATTACATAAAAAAATTGAGAAGTCTATAAGTAAATTAAAAAAAGATGGTGATGGTTACGACTTAAACGATACTTTACCATTAAATAACGTCACAGAGAATATTATAAAGGGTGCAGAAAAAGAATGTGATATTTTTAAAGAAGAATATTTGGATACTCCACATATTTTACTATCTTTGTTAAAAACTAAAAACGAAATTAGTAGAATTTTAAAGACAATGAAAGTAACTTATAATAAGTACTCTAAAGAATTAAAAAGTTATAACGTTAAAAATAGTATAGAACCTATGGATACAGAAGAAGAAGATTTCAAAAGATATAAAAAAGAAGGTAAATCGAAAAGTAGTGGTAACTCCACCCCAATATTAGATAATTTTTCATCTGATTTAACTAAAAAAGCTTTAGAAGGTAAAATTGACCCTGTTATTGGAAGGGATGAGATAATACAAAGGGTTGCTCAAATTTTAGCTAGAAAAAAGAAAAACAACCCTATAATTATTGGTGAACCTGGAGTCGGTAAGACTACTATTACAGAAGGGTTAGCCTTAAAAATCGTAAAGGGTGAAGCCCCTAGAACATTATTAAATAAAAGAATAGTTTCTTTAGATTTAGCTTCTTTAGTTGCTGGTACAAAATATAGGGGACAGTTCGAAGAGAGAATAAAAGGTGTTGTAGATGAATTATCATCTGTAGATAACGTTATTTTATTTATTGATGAGGTACATACTATGGTTGGAGCTGGAAATGCTTCAGGATCTATGGATGCTGCGAATGTTTTAAAACCAGCTTTATCTAATGGGGAATTACAACTTATTGGGGCAACAACCTTAGATGAGTATAGAGAAAATATTGAAAAGGATGGTGCGTTAGCTAGACGATTCCAACAAGTTATTATTGAACCACCTTCAGTAGAAGACACAATTAAGATACTTGAAAAAATTAAATTTTCTTATGAGTCATACCACAAGGTAACCTACCCAACTGAAACAATTGAGAAGTGTGTTAAATTAGCAGATAGATATATTACGGATAGAGAATTTCCTGATAAGGCAATAGATATTATGGATGAGGTTGGTTCTCGTTCACAAGTTAACATTAAACCACCTCAAAATATTAGTGACTTAGAAAGTAAGATTGTTGATATTAAAGAAGATAAAAATAACGTAGTTAAAAGTCAGAAATATGAAGAAGCCGCTAGACTTAGAGACGAAGAAAGAATTATTAATGAGAAATTAGAAAGTGAGAAATCTAAATGGATGGTTAATCTTAATAAGAAAAGAAAGGTTATAACACCTGAAGATGTTAATGAAGTAGTTTCTATTATGACTGGGATACCATTAAATAGACTTAGTGGTGATCAAGGTAGACGATTAATGAAAATGGAAAAAGACTTACATGGTTCAGTTATTGGACAAGACGAAGCCCTATTAAAAATAGCCCAATCATTAAGACGTAATAGAGTAGGGATTAGAAACCCAAAGAAACCGATAGGTTCTTTTATGTTCTTAGGTCCAACAGGTGTCGGTAAAACCCATTTAGCAAAAAAATTGGCTGAGTATATGTTTGGTGATGAGGACTCTTTAATAAGAATGGATATGTCTGAATTTCAAGAGAAACATTCTATATCTAGATTAATTGGTTCCCCTCCAGGATACGTTGGACATGAGGAAGGTGGACAACTTACAGAAAAAGTAAGAAGAAAACCTTACTCTATTATATTATTCGATGAAATTGAGAAAGCCAACAAAGAAATTTATAATGTGTTATTACAACTACTTGACGATGGACAACTAACAGATAGTTTAGGTAGAAAAGTTAACTTCAAAAACTGTATGGTTATTATGACATCCAACATAGGGGTTAAAAAATTACAATCTTTTGGAACTGGTGTTGGGTTTGGTACTAAATCTAAATTAGAAAAAGAAGATACAGCCAAAGAAGACGTTTTAAAAGATGAATTAAAAAAACATTTTGCACCAGAATTCTTAAATAGATTAGATGATGTTGTTATTTTTAAATCTTTAACAAAAGAAGAAATTGGTAAGATAGTTGATTTGGAAATCATTAACCTTAAAAAGAGAGTTGAGGAGATTGGTTATGGGTTACAAATAAATAAAACCGTTAGAGATTACCTTATTGAAACTGGGTATGATGAAGAATATGGGGCTAGACCATTAAATAGATCAATTCAGAAATATGTTGAGGATCCTGTATCTGAAGAAATACTTAAAGGTAGGGTTAAAGAAGGACAAACCATTAAGGTTAGTTATGTTAAAGCCAAAGAAAAAATAGTAATTAAGGTGGAATAATTTGGATAATTGAATTATTAGCCGTATATTAGTATTATAAATCAAACAATATGAAAAAGT